>Ga0316207_10002540_pt1 | contig 18520 bp, 28 predicted proteins | sample 6weekpyrite_MG_FD_204943 | JGI IMG/M metagenome (GOLD analysis project Ga0316207, IMG submission 204943) | Microbial mat bacterial communities from mineral coupon in-situ incubated in ocean water Damariscotta River, Maine, United States -... | ecosystem: Environmental > Aquatic > Marine >...
CATAAACAAAGCCGGTGTATAAAGCAACGGGTGCGTCTTGTTCTCATCTGCATTACTCAATCCCCTCTATCTCAAGGACTTTATCTTTGATCTGTTCGTAGCTTTTTGACTTGATGTAGTTTTCTAGCCATGACTGTACCCAGCCTGGAACAGGTTTGTTCTCATCATTCCAATTACTAACAGCTCCATAGGAAAGTTTTGTTAAGTCTGCGAACTTTTGTCTTGATAGCTCTATGTCTTTTAATGTTTTGTCAAAATCTTTCTTTGTCATCTATAAACCTAAATTATCATCTTTTATGAAAAATATTATACCTTTTTTAATCAAAGATTAATATATAACTTGACTTTATTAATCTTTTGTGAAATAATTCTTGGTATATTTCATCATTGATGAAGTATTTATATTATCGTATCGGGAGTTTAGTTATGCAAGAATTAGTAGAACTTGTAGAGAATGAAGCAAGAGTTAGCCATTTAGTTGTGGCTCAAAGCACAGAAGTTAAAGTTGAGAGTATTCAGACTTTAATCACAAAGAACTATGAAAACTTTGAAGAGTTTGGCACCCTCCGATTTAAAATCGGAAGGGTAAACAATGGAAATGGTCTACAGCCAAAGACTTACTACCTAAATGAACCTCAGGCAACTTTCTTAATGACGCTATTAAGAAACAAGCCAATTGTTATTGAGTTTAAAAAGAAGCTGGTAAAAGCCTTCTATGAACTTAAAGAGGAGAAACCAAAGCAAGACCAAGATATTTCAAAAAACGATTTGATGCTGATCTTCTCGCGTATGATCGACAACCAGACGACGATGATCGAGAACCAGTCTCGTCAGACAGAAGCACTTGTTGAGATACTTAAGAGTAAAGAGTCCGCCCCTCAAATTGCGCAAACCCTTTACATCGACTCGCGATCGCGAAAAAAGATGCGTGATGCGATCAATGCGCGAGCAAAAGAGATCTCTCAAGATCTTGGTGTATCCAAAGACACGATAGCACCTGCTATCTGGATAGAGCTCAAGCGTTTCTTTGATGTGGATGATTATCAAGATATCCATCAGTCTCAGGTCAGTTCGGTGATGAACTGGATCATGATGTACGAGTCCGTGAAGCCTAGGCCGATCTTGGGCGAGATTAGAGTGTAGGGGGTGAAGCATGTTGAGAAGTATCACAGAAAAAGAACTTGAAGAAGTTCAAATGACCCTTTATCGTATTCACTCCATGGCCACTGTCTTAGAACACTATGGATTTGAGGCAACCGATGTGTATAAGAACAGGTACTCAAATGTTATCGGCAACCTTGCAGAGATGGTTGTTTACCAGACAGAGAACTGTATTGACATTATAGGAGAGGTATTATGATATCTGAACCGACAGTTGACTTTTTAGCAGGTGAACTTACAGACACTAGGTATCTGTTTGAAATAATCTTTAAGGCCATAGAATCTTATAGGGATGAAGAAACATCTCATGAAATGTACTGTTTACACTTTGCAATGGAAAATGCAATGAAAAAATTTATTAAGATTGAAGATGCTTTGGCTGATATTGCATGAATATTGAGCGCCTAGTCTTGTTTCAATATCTTTACAAGGTTATTCAGGTCATTTATCTGCTCAACATCAATAGAGCTGGAGAGCTTTTGCAGCTCTCTGAACTTGTAAGCATCGATATAGACTTCTTTCAGCTCTTTTTGGATCTGTTTGAAGTTCTGCTCGGACTTGCCAAAAGCTTCGGCAAGCATCTTGTTGGTTATCTTCATGATAACTTCTCTTCAAGCTTATTGATCCTGCGGTGTTGAAGATAGACTACGCCTATGAGTAAGGTGATGATGATTAGGTCAATATTAAACATGATTATCCTTTATGTTATCGGGTACTAAATGCCGTCACTCTTGTGCTTAAAAGCAAAGTGGGGTATAATTGTACTGTTAAACAAGAGCCTTTCGGCTCTAACCTTACCCTGTCATTCTGACTAGGGCTTCTATGATTGCTAAGGTGGCGGCTAAACCGATTAGCAATCGTTCCAAATTACTTATCATCTTAAACTCCTTTCTTTTAAGATGGTATATTATACTATACTTTTTAAGATAAAGCAAGTAAAATATACTTTTTTAACAAAAAAGGTATATCTTTCTAAGTTTCCCCCTGAAACAAATTATAAAATTTACAAATTTCAACTTTTTTTTCATGCGTTTTTTCACATATAAATGCTCTTGATCTTTAAAAAATTATAATTCAACCCCCTAAAACAAGAACTTTTATACCCCCTACCAAAAAACACTACCAAAAAGCAAGACGGCAAAACTGCTGTCTTTTCTTATTTTTGTGTTTCTGTAAAAATTGCTCCATTCGAAAAAATAATGGAGCAGTTACGTGGCACAGACACTTGGTCAGCAACTTGATGAAATAGAAACCTCTCTTTCAGCGGCTCGAAAAGCTATAAGCTACAAGATGGGCGATAAAGAGCTTACGCGCTCTTATGCTTTGTTAAAAGAGGAGAAGACAGAGATTCTTGCTAAGATCAATCGACATGGACGTGACTATGTTGAAGGTATGAATACCGTTGCTAAGCGTAGTGGTCCAGTGTTTAAAAAGGCAGTTTGGAAATGATGCCAAAATTAACCGCAACACCAAACCTGTTAGATCGTGCTTTTATAAGCGTAGCCCCGAGTTATGGGCTTAAACGCATACAGTCTCGTATGAAGTATGAAGCTCTTTCCCAAGGTGGATATATTGGTGCTGATACATCAAGACGCTCCATGCGCTCTGCCAATGCGGTTGCGGGTTCTTCCGATAGTGATGACCTTCCTTCTTTAGAAAAACTTCGCGGGATCTCTCGTGATTTGTATCGTAATGCACCTATTGTTCATGGAGCCATTGACACGATGCGCTTTAACATCATTGGGTCAGGGCTAACGGTCCAATCTCAAATAGATTATAAGTTTCTTGGTCTGTCAGAAGAAGATGCAATAGGTTGGGAAAGTAAGGCAGAACATATATTTCGTTTTTGGGCTGAATCGGAAAACGCCGATGTTGAGCGTTCTTGTAATTTTTATGAACTTCAAACAATTGCGCTTATGGGGTCTTTGACAAGTGGCGATATTTTTGCTGCATTGCCTTATATCGAACGTGCGGACTCGCCGTATTCTCTAGCGATTCAGCTTCTTGAAGCAGATAGATGCTGTAACCCGAACAACAAGATGGATACAAAAGATCTTGCCGGGGGGATAGAGGTTGACGGCCTTGGGGCTCCTGTAAATTACCATTTTACAAAGTTCCACCCGGGAGACACCCTGCTTACAAATCAGTGGACATCTGTGCCAGTGTTCGGTAAGAGTGGGCGTAGAAATGTTTTGCACGTATTTGAAAAGACACGTCCCGGTCAAAAACGGGGTGTGTCTATGTTAGCTCCTATTATTGAGCCTTTAAAGCAATTTACTGATTATACGCACGCTGAACTTACCGCTGCAGTTGTAAGTGGACTTTTCACCGTGTTTATAGAGACTGAGAGCGGTGAAGCGCCTGGAGGGATGGAAACTGAAGGTGAAACCGCAAATTATGATGAAAATGAGATGAACCTTGAAGCAGGCTCGATCATAGGTCTTGCTGATGGTGAAAAGATCACCACGGCAAATCCAAACCGACCCAATACGGCGTTTGACGGGTTCACCCAAGCGGTCTTAAAACAGATAGGCGCTGCGATCAATCTTCCTTATGAAGTACTTATGAAACACTTTGCTTCGTCTTATTCTGCATCCCGCGCGGCACTTCTTGAAGCATGGAAGATGTTTCGAAGCCGCCGAACGTGGTTCTCTCAAAAGTTTACACAGCCTGTTTATGAGGCGGTATTGACTGAGGCTGTTTTGCTGGGTCATCTTAGTGCTCCGGGTTTCCTTGAAGATCGGATGATCAGAAAAGCTTATTGTCGTGCTTCTTGGAATGGGCCGTCTCAAGGTCAGCTTAATCCGGTTCAAGAAACCAAGGCCGCATTGATGAGAGTTGAAGAAGGATTTAGCACACGAACCAGAGAGGCTTCCGAGATTAACGGAACTGACTTTGATCAAAACATCAGCCGTGCCAAATCAGAGACATCAAAGATGCATGATTCTGGTCTTGTGGCTTTGAAGAACGTGATTCTTGAAGAAGAAACTATCAAAAAGGAAGATGATGAGTAATATCATGAAGGCTTTGTCTAATCAACCGTGGATGATGATGCCAGAACGTCTTGAAACAATGGCACAAATCGCACGTCGTGAGTATGACGTTGAAGCACTCGCAACAAAGATAGCTAAACCGCTTGAAAATACAAGAACGGTGGAGACAAGAGGCAGTATAGCAATTATTCCCGTTGTGGGGGGTATCTACCGTTATGCAAACATGTTTACTGAAATATGTGGAGACACCTCCACTCAAGTATTGGCTGAAGACCTCACTGCTGCTGTTGAAAACCCTGCTATCAGTCATATTGTTTTAAATATTGATAGCCCTGGGGGACAAGCTGCTGGTATTTCAGAACTTTCGCAACTTATAGTAGAAGCAAAAAAGATCAAACCCGTCATTGGTTATGTGGATGATTTAGCCGCATCTGCTGGATACTGGATTGCTAGTGCTTGTGATCATATTGCTGCATCAAAGACGGCAATGGTTGGAAGTATTGGTGCAGTGTATGCGTTCAGTCTATATGACGACGGCAGCGAAAAGATAGAGATCGTTTCGTCTGTAAGTCCGAAAAAGCGCCCTGATGTGAAAACAGAAGAGGGGCGTAGTCAGATCCAAGCATGGGCTGATAGGTTAGGCGAAATCTTTGTTGAAGATGTTGCAGAAAACAGAGGTGTCACAGTCGAAGAGGTTTTAAACAACTTTGGACAAGGTGATCTGCTCATTGGACATGATGCTTTAAGTGCAAGAATGGTCGACGAGATAACAACATTTGAGGCTCTTTTGTTAGAGCTTCAATCTTAAAAAAAAGGAGGTATTTATGCCTATGTATAAAGATACTGATATTAGTGCTTCGTTAATTCAGGATAAATTTCCAGCAGTAGCGGCGGCAATTATTGCAACTGCGAGTGTTGATGCGCCAAGTGTGACACTTGATTCAATTCGTGAGAGTCATCCAGATATTGTGGTGTCACTACAAGAAGAGGGTGCTCAAACTTCAGCAGAAGCAATTTCAGCAGCAGCTACTTCAGAACGTGAACGTGTATTGGCAATTCAAGCACTGTCCCAACCAGGATGCGAAGATGTGATTAGTTCTGCCATAGCAGACAGTTCAATGACACCAGATCAGGTGAAGATCGGGCTTTTTGATGCGATGCAGACAAAACAGACGCAAACACTTGCTCAGCATAAAGAAGATGGCCAAAAGCTTGGTTCAACTCTGGCTGAGTTGAGCGGCGGTGCTGAAGAGGGTGGGGACAACTCACTTTCTGAGGATGAAGAGACGGTGGCTTCTATGCAGGCCGCTGGTAAAGAGTCAAGAGGAGAAGCGTAATGGCTGAAGTATATACACCGGACAACTTGATTGCCGGAACAACACAAACGGTTGCAGAAAGTGTGACAATCGCATCATCAGCGGCATTGGTTCGCGGTGCTGTTTTAGGAAAGATCTCGGCAAGTGGAAAGTTTATTCTTTCTGCATCTGCGGCAATTGACGGGAGTCAAACTCCTGACGTTATTTTGGCAGAAGATTGTGATGCCTCTGCCGGAGATGTGACAAATGTCGCCGTTTACGTCAAAGGTGAGTTCAATGAAAATGTATTGAGCTTTGGTACAGGACACAGTGCAACATCAGTAAAAGCCCCGCTTCGAGATGTTGGTATCTACACTAAATCAGCTTTAAAAGCTTAAGGGATAAACAATGGCAATTAGTATTTTCGCAACACGCGCAATGGTTCCGGCCATGCGTCAGGATAAAAAAGCAGGACGTTTTTTACTTGATACTCTTTTTAATAGAGTAAACATATCAACAGCTGAGACGGTTGACATTGATATTATTAAGGGAAAACGCCGTATGGCTCCGTTTCAATCGCCCCGTATTGAAGGAAAGCTCATTGAGAAACGAGGCTTTACGACCAACTCTTACAAGCCAGGGTATGTCAAACCAAAGTTTGCAACGGATGCATCTGACCTAGTGGACAATCGTGCAGCAGGTGAAAATGTGTATACGGGTGAAAACGCTCAAAATCGAGCCGTAACTACTTTGGTTGAAGAGTTGAATGAGCATGAAGACTTGATCACCCGACGTGAAGAGTGGATGTGCGCCCAACAGCTTGTTAATGGATATGTTGATGTTATCGGAGAAGGCGTGAACTATCGTGTTGACCTTCTTATGGACGCTAATCACAAAGTGACTCTGATCGGTGCGGATATGTGGACGGATGTGGCTTCTGACCCTGACTCTGACATCGAGGCATGGACTACATTGATCTCTAAAGACGGCGGTGCTTCAGCGAACATTATGATCGGCAGCCCCACGACGATGAATGTTTATGTTAAACATGCAAAGGTTGCAAGCAAGTTAAATACACGTCGCATTGACCTGGGAATGATCAAGCCTGAAGATTTGGGCGATGGCGTTTCGTATTATGGTTATGTGATTGTTAACGGGAAGTCAATTGACCTGTACGGATATGAAGAGTGGGCCGAAGATGATGCCGGTGTTGAGCAGCCTTTATTTGCAGACGGTCAAGTCGTCCTGACGTCTACGATGGCTGATTTTCGTCGCCATTATGGTGCGATCAAGGACCTGGACGCCATTGAAGAGCTGGGCTCAAACATGGTTGCCTTACCGCGTTATCCAAAATCATGGAAACAGAAAGATCCATCTGTTCGTTTTGTGATGATCCAGTCTGCTCCTTTGCCGGCTGCACATCAGATCGATGCTATTGTCAGTGCGAAGGTGTTCTAAGATGAAAGCTATTAAGACATGCAATGCCATCAAAGTTGGCGGTGAACGTCACGAAGCAGGTAAAACTCTGCTCGTGGGTAAAGGAAAAGACATCTCTTTAAAAGATGCTCAAGCAGTGGTCGACGCGGAAGCTGCACAAGAGGTTGTTGAGCCTTCTGATGAAAAAGGTGATGTTGGCGTTGAAGAGATGGCTCAGGTTGAGGACTTAAATTCATTAAATGTTACTCAGCTTAAGCTAGTGTGCGAGCACTTAGGTGGGACACAGATTCCAGGCAAAAAAGCAGATTTAATCAACTTGATCGAATCCATTCGTAGCCCTAAAGACATTCTTGATCTTGATGCTATGGATGAATCTCAACTTCGTGCCTTAGCAGCGGATGAAGCTGTAGACCTTTCAGGTATCACAGATGTTGAAGCTATACGCAATGTTCTGGAAAACGAGTTAGGAGAATAGTATGACCTTAAAAGAGCAGATGAACGCAGATCTGGACGTGTTCTACAACATAGATGAGTTTGCGGATTCTGCTACTTACAAGGGCGTGCAAATTCCACTTGCGGAGGTTGATGATGTGGTCGTTGAGTCTTTAGAAGGGACATGTTTTTCATGCAGAAGCAGTGATGTTCCCCTCCCTTTAGCAGGAGAGGTGTTTATCATAAATAACAAAAACTACAAACTTATTAATTTTGATTCTGATTTTAATGAGTTTGAGACACTTTTGGTATTAGCGGAGCAGTAAGATGACGGAAGATCAGTTTATTACTAATGCAAAAGCGATAGTGGATGTTCATATCAGCGGGTACAGCATTGAGATCATCAGCAGAAAAAAAGAGTCTGTCAGTGAGATGATGGTGACGGCCGCGGTTATTTGCAAAGACAGGTCCATAACGCCTGCTCTTATCACTGATCTTATTGACTATGAGATCAACCATGATGATGAGATCGAGCTTGTTGAGACCTCTAAAGATCTTCAGGATCTGACCTTTGAGGTCATTGTCCTGCAGGCAAAAATACAGTATTTGAAAGGAGTTTAACCATGTACGAAGTTGTTCGTAAAAACTCTACGATAGTTGTAGATGGAAAAGAAGTAAAAGGCGAGTTCCTTAGTAAAAAAACGGAACAGATCGAGGCTTTAGTAGAAGCCGGATATATCAAAGAGGTGAAAAATGGCAAAGCAACTAACAAGTAAAAATACTTTCCTGCTAAGTTCTTCAGGTGTGCCTTTGGCAGCGGATGTTGTCACAACAGACAACAATGTGGTGATAAACCCCAAGTCAAAGTCAATTGATTACAAAGACATTGGAAACGGGGCAACGGGAAATTCTAAAACGCAAAATGTTTCAGACTTTACGACAGCAGACTTTGGCGTGGACGTTAAGGCAAAGTCAAGCGGTGCAGCAGGCGTTGCGCCCAAGGTTGCAGAACTGCTTAAGATCTGTGGTCTCAGCGAAACGATAACTGCGTTGACTGATGTGGCTTACGCCCCGACATCGGATTTTGTCCAGGGTACAGCAAAGGCATATCTTGACGGATCCATGAGAAATGTGACGGGGGTAGCCGGTGACTTTAGTTTTGGTGGGAAAGTCGGGGAGATGGTTGTCTTCAACTTCTCTCTTAAAGGGTTTACCGATATTGAAGAGACTACAGAAGCCAACCCTGCGGTGGTGCTTGATGTTAATAAAAACTTTATCATCGAAAGTGTCACGGCCATCACGGTTGGCGGAGCAGCTATTGATCTTGAAAGCTTTGAGCTCTCCAAGGGAAACGATATCCAAGAGACTTACGCCACAAACCTCAAAGAGTTCTATATCTCTGATCATAAGCCTGTCATTAAGGTGACGGCAGTGAAGACAAAGGGAAATGGCGCGCACTGGACGGAGTTGAAAAACAACACCAAAAAATCCGTTGTCGTGGTCCTTGGCACCGGTGCAGGCGAAACACTCACTCTGACAGCTCCTTTCTGTAACCCTATGGACAACGACGAGCAAGATTCAGGCGGGAAGATCGTTTATGATCGCAGTTGGTTATGCGAAAGCAGTGCCGGTAATGACAATTTCAGTTTAGTTTACAGCTAAAAAAGGAGAGAAATATGAGAGTAAAAAACAACCGTAAAAGCGTTACAAAAAAATATGTCTTTGTAGATGCAAATGACAAAGACGTAGAGGTAGAGTTCACATGGCTTGCTCTGTCTACAGAACAGGGTAAGCGCTTTCAAGAGTGTTCTGATGATGAGCGTCTTGACACGATCATGGACATCATGAAAGAGAACCTTGGCGCGCCGGAGCCGTATAGAACAGCTCTTCTTGATTACCTTTATTCTGACGGAAACATGTTTGAAGAGTTTGCAGAACTTCAAGATATGTTGGGAAAGCAGAAAAAAGACGACTAAAGCGTCTTTATACCTGGGCGGAAGAAAACGGAATAGGCGAGGGGTCGCTGAACAAGGCTGTCTCGAAACACAGAGATAACCTTGATGAGCCCGTAGAGTTTCTTGATGATGACGAAGAGCTGTTTATGCTCTCCATGATCTTCACACAGATTCCTTGGGAATATGGTTTCAGCGGAGCCACAGGGAAAAAATACGAGGCAGCCAAAGACCTTCTTGAGTGGAACGGCTTTGATGTAAAAGAGTGGACCCCTGTTGTATTGAACATGGGATCGGTCTGGATATCTTCCAGTAAAAAAGAAAAGTAAGCAGGATGTTTTAAGATGAAAGAACAAGCACTTAAGATAAAACTAAAAGTAGACGCCGACACGGGAGAACTGACGCTAACTCGTAAAGAGATGTCAAAGTTAGGTAAAGGTGTGTCAGATACTGAAAAAAGTTTTAACAAGTCTTTTAATTCTATGAAGAACAGTGTTCTTGGCTTGGCGGCTGCTTATGTTTCCATTCAAACGGTAATGAAGGGTGTTGATGTAGCTGTCGATTTTACTAAGACAGCTATGGAGTTTGAGAAATTTGACACAGTTCTAGAAACGATAGAAGGCTCATCCGAAAAAGCTTCTGCTTCAATGGGCTGGATTACTGAGTTTACCAAAAAAACACCTTACGAACTCACAGACGTAACGGATTCTTTTGTTAAGCTAAGAGCATACGGCATAGACCCAACTGACGGAACAATGAAAACATTAGGCGATACGGCCTCTGCAATGGGCAAAAGCCTTGATTCGGCAGTAGAAGCGATGGCTGACGCTGTAACGGGTGAAAACGAGCGTTTAAAAGAGTTTGGGATCAAAGCTTCAAAGACCGGAAATGAGATTACTTATAACTGGACAAGTGCAAGTGGTGAGGCAAAAAGCAAGATCGTAGAGAATAACGCACAAGTTATCGAAAGCACCTTAGAGGCTATTTTTAATAGTAAGTATGAAGGAGCTATGGAAGCGCAAAGCAAAACACTTGAAGGCATGATCTCCAACATAAACGACAGCTACACTATATTTCAAAAGAACGTTATGGATGCCGGCCTTTATGACTATACTAAAGCACTTACTAAAGTGCTTGGTGAAGACTTGAGTATTGCGTTGTCGATGACTTCAGGAAATGTGTCATCCTTCACAAAATTTGCGATAAGTGCGATAAATTCAATAATAAACGGAGTTGGATTCCTTAAAGATGCCTTTAACGGGGTTAAACTGGTTGTTAAATCAATAGAACTAGGCTTTTTATATATGGTAAAAGGCATTACGATTGGTATAAACGGTGTCATATCTACTCTAAATTTCTACATAGATGCTTATAACGGTCTTCCTGAATGGATGAGAGGCGGGAATATAGCACCAATTACTAAGATGGGTAGTGAAATTGATGAATCAATTTCTTCTGCAAAAAAAGAATGGCAAGACCTTGTAGCATCTATGAGCGAAGGGAGAGATTATGCTAAAGAGTTTACCGATAAAGTAAACATTGCTTTCAAGTCGGTTAAAAGTGGTGGATCAGGTGGGAGTGGTGGAAAAGGTGGACTCAGTAAGTTATCAAACAAGACCCAATTAAAATCATCAGAAACAGACATGGCTTCTCTAGACAGCATGTCAAACATACTAGACATGCAGATAGATCTTATTTCAAGCACCAAAGATTGGCAAAACGGTCTTGAGGGTGTAGCAGGTTCTATAGGTGGAGTTTCTACAGCTTTTTCAAAAATGTCAGTAGATAACCTGAATTTTACAAAAGCTCAGATCACTCTAGATGAAAAATATAGAAAAGATAAAGAGAAATACTCAAAAGACAGTTTCAAGTTGGGAAAACTAGAGAAAAAATATAACGAAGATACTGCAAAAATAAAAAATATTTCAAGAAACAATGAGCTTGATGGATATTCTCAATTAGCAGGCGCTGCATCGGGATTTTTTAAAGAGAGCTCGGACGGTTACAAGCTGCTTCAGGGTGCGCAAATCGCTTTACAATTCGCTATCCAAGGAACCGCCTTAGCCGACAGCATGGCTGCGGCTTCAGCGGTGGCATCTTCAAGTGCCGTTATAGCTGCTAAGTCTGCAGAAGCTGGAGCAAATGCTACGGCGGCTGTAACTGCTGCAGGATCAGGTGATCCTTATACGGCTCCTGCGCGAGTTCTAGCTATGATCGCGTTAATGGCTTCCGCCATTACAATGTTTGGCGGAAGCTCAGGGGGTGGCGGCTCAAGTGCTTCTTCCGTTCCAAAATTATCAGAGTCAGAATTAAGCATTGGAAACAACGACTTAATAATTGACAGATTAGATAGACAAATAGAACTATTAGAAGTGATTGGACTAAAAGGAGCTGTCAGTAGAACAAGTGTCAGTTCGGCATCTAGCACGTTTGATTCAGATAAATTACGGCTTGAAAAATTAGATGGTAGTGGAATATATTCTTTCGATAAACTACAATCTATATATTCAGACAATCCAGTTGGAGGGTCTGAATTAGGTCTTTATGATTTTACTGACACATTAAATAATGGGGTCTTAGAATATATAAGTTCCCTTAGTGAGATGTTAGTTACGGATTATTCATATTTATCAGAAATTGGTGCAGACTGGCTAATACCTACTGAAGAATCGTTATTGGCAGTAGGGGAAATGGTAGGAGCAGCGCAGGAGGCAATAAATACTTTTGCCTTATCTATGTTTGATGTTATATCAACAATGGAAGATGCAAGTTCATCATTCAAAGATATGTATGACGATTTAACAGGCACACAAACATACAAAAACGCTGAATTAGCAAAAGCAACCCAAGAAGTAAACGACTTAATTGATGGAAGTAACTTAAGCGATTATCTAGCTTCACAAATAACGGCAATAGATAAAGTATCTGAGTCTTTCGGCATCACAATTCAAGAGCTATTGTTAAGCACAGACCCTAAAGATTTACAAGATCAAGCAGATGCAGTTAGAGTCTTAGCTGATGAAACAAATCAAGCTTTCGATAATGGAGTAGAGAGCGCGCTCAATTACCTAGACTCCATAGAGCTTGTAGCCGAAGAGATGATAAGGAAAGAAGAGGAGCTTCAAGAAGCAAGACTAAGCCTTTTAGACGGCGCACTGTCCACGGTTTCAAGTGACATAAGCACGATTGAGTCGTCTATGTCAAGCATCAGTTCGGTATCAAAGAACCTAAAAGATGCTGCAAACGGTTCAGGGTATGGACTAGATCAATTCTACAAGTCTATGACAGAGTCCTTATCTCTTGCAGGCGGTACGGATTATGAAGGGTTTAGCGAGTCCCTTCAGAACACAATCGGCTATTCATCTCAGCTCTCTAATGCTTCAAACTTTGAGACTTCAAGAGATATGCAATTTGCACAACTTGTCGCTGCTAATCAGTTTGACAATATGGGGGAAACGCTTGACACGGAACTGAATGTATTGCAGCAGATCAAAGAAGGTTTGGAGTCACAACTTGACGAGCTAAACGGAACCGTTAAAGACCTGACTGATATTACCATGCAGCAAGCAAACGAGATTGTAAAACTTCGTAAAGAAGTGGAGGATCAAGCCTCATGATCATAGCACCAAAATCTGAACCGGTAATCATCAGCTCATCCGTAGCAGAGATCGAAGCAGGTGTGGCAGTTTACGATCCGTTAACGTCTTATCAGGTGGGTGCGGTGGTTCAGGTTAACGCACCCACACACAGAAAATATAAGGCGGTTCAAGCCACTACGGGCAACGACCCTGTTCTTGATGTGAACCCTGTAACGGGCATTGGAACATACTGGTTAGATGATGGAGCCACAAACTACTACAGGGCATTTGATGAGCTAGGGTCATCTAAATGTATCAGCACTTCAATAAATTATAAGTTTTCAGCTTCAGATATAGACGTGTTGATGCTTGACGGTTTGAAGTCTTCAACCGTAAGAGTAAAACTGATAAACGAGAATAACGCATCGGTCTTGCTAGATGAAACATTTGAGACAGAAAGCCGAGATGTGTACGACTGGTACGACTGGACGTACGCAAACATAGAACCACACAGGAGCTTTTATAAGTTACTCCCTATGGTTTTCAATTCAAGTATTGAGATATGGATTGAAGGCACTGGATTTAGCCCTGAAGTAGGGCATATCGTTTTCGGGCATTCAAAAAGTTACGGTTTGAGCTTGGCAGACCCTAAGCCTGTAAGCTCAAGGCGCAGTGTTTCCGCAAAATCACGCGATGGGTTTGGAGAGATTGTAACAAGAAGAAAAGCAAGATATAAAAGGATGAGTATTACCTGCTTGCTCGACTCTATCGCAGTTGACACTATTGAAGACCGCCTCGAGGCTATTGTTGACACTCCCTGCATCTTTGTCGGGGACGAAAGGGATGGCGGGTACAAATCATTGTTGATATACGGCGAGATGAGAGACCATGATACCCCTATAGGGATCTCAAAAACATCATACAAACTTGAAGTAGAAGGATACGCATAATGGCTATACCAACAGTAGCAAATTTCGATATAAACCAAATACCTTACGAAGGTTCACCGACGTTTAGAGCAGATGCCTCTTATGTATGGTCACACCTTCCCGTAGTCATAGACGGGTTAAACGCCTCTATAGGTGTGATGAACACACAGATAAGCGAGGTAAATGAAAACACATTAAGCGCATCAGACTCAGCAAACAAGGCACTCGTCTCAGAAACGGCTGCCGCCTCAAGTGCTAATTTTAAAGGGGTTTGGAATAGTGCAACCTCATACACCGTTCCTAGTTCGGTCAGCGTAGATGGTGTATCTTATCGAGCATTGCAAGCAAATACCAATCAAAACCCTACAACTGCAACGGCGTACTGGGAAATCAACCTTCCATTTACGGGGGCTATCGGAAACATAAACAATCCTCTTCTTGATCTACCGCTGAAGAACTCTTTGGCAATGAAGCAAGGTGTTGGGTCGGTTACATTTACAAGAGCTACCACAGCCACTTATGTTGACAGGTACGGCATCCTTAAAACTGCAGCTATTGACCAGCCTAGATTTGAGAAAGAGGGGCTATTGATTGAAGGGGCGAGTACAAACCTATTGACTTATAGCAATAATTTTGCAAACGCGGCGTGGACGCTCGGAGCAAATACCACAATTACTAGCACTACTAAAACCGCACCAGATGAAACAACAACCGCGACCACGCTGAGTACGACATTGGCGGGGGAAGCAGTTCTTCACAGAAATATTACATCAACAACAGAAGATACTTACTCACTGTTTGTAAAAGGTGCTGCTGGAGTAAGCGGAAAAATTGCCATGTATGACGGTACAGTGTTTAGAGAAACACAGTTTACTTGTGACGGCAATTGGCATAGATATGAAGTCACTCTAAGCAGCACATTGTTTGTGCGGGTCTATTTAGATAGTGCCAGCGAGATTGATATATATGGCGTACAACTAGAGAATCTACCTTTTGCGTCCTCCTATATACCAACAACAACAGGCACAGTTACAAGAGAAGGGGACTTGTGTCATTTTAATTACAATAACAATTCTCAAGCCGGGTTCGCTGAATCTACAACAATTATGGATTATAACTTTCTGGGTGATATAGGTAGTTCCGTTAGATACCTTATGTATAAAGATGTAAACTATAGGGCCTTTGTCTTTAGTTATCTTAGAAGCTATGAAGGCAGTTCTATCTTTGCTACTACGGACACACCTCCCGTAAACGCTAGGCTTGGGTCTGTATATAATAATATTGATACGACTATGTTCATAAATGGCACTCTTATAGATAGTGGTGCCGGCGTACCAGAAGAATCTACTGCGGGCAACATATATATAGGATCTACCAATGCAGGAACCGGACACATGTATGGACATATTAAAAACTTAAGAATATACGATAAAGCATTAACACCAGAAGAAATGAGGATAGCATAATGGCAGAAGTACACAGTTTAAGCGAATTAAACACCCTATTTACTTTGGATAGCAAAAAGTTAGCAGGCATTGAAGCAGAAGCTACAGCCGACCAGACTGCTGCCGAGATATTGGCATCTTTACTAACTGTTGATGGCCTAGATTCAGGCTTAGATACAGACCTATGGAGAGGCCAAACACCTGCCCAGATATTAGCAAGCAACTTTATAACAAGCAATTTATCAAATCTAGCGATAGGTAACACAGGGCTTATTGATATAACCACAGGGGCTAATAATGTGGCTTTAGGGAACTTATCTTTGGCAGCGGTAACATCTGGATATAGCAATGTGGCAGTTGGAGCATCTACATTAGAATCTAATACATCAGGAATTAATAATACGGCAATTGGCAATAATGCGTTAAATGACAATATATCAGGCACCAGAAATACAGGTGTTGGAGCTAGTACCTTATCTTTGACCACAGGTTCCAACAATACAGCCGTAGGATTTGCTAGTGGAAGTTCAATAACGACAGGCTCAGGGAATATAACACTTGGGCATTATGTAGGTAGTACTATTAGTTATGGTCCTGTATTTAATGTAACAACGGAAGATAACCGTGTAGTAATGGGTCATACGGGAGTCACAAATGCTTATGTGCAAGTGCCGTGGACAGTAGTGTCCGACAAGCGCGATAAAACAGAGTTCAAAAAAGTTCCTTATGGTCTAGATTTTGTGGATAGCTTGTCCCCTACTAGCTTCAAGTTTAGAGAAAGCAGAGAAACAGAAGACACAAGTGGGCGTGAAAGATACGGATTTTTAGCCCAAGACATACTTGCACTTGAAGGCGATAATCCTGTAATAATAGATACAGAGGATCTAGAAAACCTTAAATTTAATGAGTCTGATCTAATACCAGTGCTTGTGAATGCTATAAAAGAACTTTCAGAAAAAGTCAAAGCATTGGAGAAAGAATAATATGAAAAAAATATTTACATTTAAATTTTGGCTAAGAGTAGACAAAAACGCAAACGCTGAGTTGTTCAACGGTGAACGCAAAGAGACGATGTCCTCTCGTATGGGTAGACGTCTACAGAAAGGTTTCAAAGGCTTCTTAAATTGGAGGTACAATCTGTGCAAAGCCCTTTCGTTTATTGAGAAGGTATTGACCAAACGTAAAGACAAGGTAAGACACTGCATAGAGTCTATAAAAGAGGATAAGGACAGATAGCATGGAACGATTAACGGACGGAATAAAAGACCTTATCAGCTATGACGGAATGCTTCAACACGCATGGATGTTGGTGATCTCAATTGTTGCAGGAATAGTGAGGCACTTTGAGCGAATGGAGAACGAAGACAAGTTTAAGCTTAATGTGCTGATGTTCATTTACGATCTGTTTGCTTCTTCTTTTATGGGCTTGATGGCAATGTACGCTTGTATAAGTGCTTGCTCAGACATATATATAACGGCGGTTATCGTTGGTGTATCGGCACACAGCGGAACAAAGTCACTAAACAGCATCTTGAAGCTTATCGCGGGTAAGTTTAAAGTATCAGTGGTGATCGATAGCAAAGACAAAAAGTCAGGCTAGATTTTACAGGAGGCTACAGATGTTATCTAAGACAGCTACATTATTTAGATGCCCGACAACCGATGAAGGCACGAGTGGCTTCATGACTTTTTACGGAATATGGTGGCACTCGCTAGAATTGCCGGATAGAAGCAATCAGACAAATATTAGCTGTGTTCCTGTTGGAGAATACACATGCAAAGTAAGATTCTCTCCGCATTTTAAAAGGTTGACTTTTCATTTGCAAGATGTAAAAGGTAGAACTTATATACTGATTCACGGGGCTAACTTTGCCGGTGATACTTCCAAAGGGTTTCAGAGCCATTTAAGCGGATGTATAGCACTTGGAAAAAGTGCAGGAAAGGCTAAAAACAAGTTCGGAAAGTTTCAAAAAGCTATATTCTCAAGTAGAACGGCTGTGCGAGAGTTTATGGAAACAATGAACAATGAAGAATTTAAACTAATCATAAAGGAGTTGTGATGGATACGATAATTAGTTTCTTGGGAAACGGATTGAGCGGGGGATTGTTCGGGATACTTGGCGGGCTTGGGACTGCTTGGATTAAACTGCTAGCGGATGAAAAAGAAAGATCCTTTAAACTACAAGAAAATCAATCAAAGCGAGATCATGACTTAAAGATGATAGCAGCCGAGACAGATGCTTCCATTAAAGAGATTGAAGCTAATGTGCAGCGCGATAAAATAATGATGGAAGGACAAGCAGATATTGAGGAGAGTAAAGACAGGAATGTATCTATCCTAAAGCTTTCTGAAAACTATGTGAAGATGTCGTTAATAGAAAAGATGATGTTTAATGATGATAGATGGACCGCATGGATAACAATGCCGGTTGCAATATTGATAACCTTCATTCATGGGTTGGTTGATGTATCAAGAACTTTAGTGCGTGTTGTAGTGACCTATGGATCAGTAGCCTTCAGCTCTTACGTTACGTACATGGCTTTTGGAATGTACCAGGATCTTAAGATAGAGATGTCATCAAATGAGCTGTATGAGATTGTTCAAACTATGCTTAGGCTGTTGACTTTTACCACAAGTACCGTTGTTGGATTTTGGTTTATGGATAAGTCTATGAGCAGAAAATTTACAGCGGGACAATAAAAAATAATGGAACCAATCAAAAACAAAAGGAAAAGAGATGCAAAGTGAAATGGTAAAAGACAGAGCTGGAGTTAAGGCGCAAGTCTTCGGATTAGGTGCAGGAAAAACAATAAGTTTAGGAAATTATTCTCCAATTGTTGATGAAGTGGTGACATTAGGTTCCGCAGTAACGATTACACTTGATGATGTACCAATTGAGTACCCAGCACTTATGTGTATTGCGTTGTATGCTTCAAAAACATACATCTTCAGCGTTGCTACTCCTGTGCATGTGATGTAACATGAGTTTTGGAATGACTTTAAACATGGGCTTAGGTAGAGCTATGAAAGGTGTCCCTTATATAAATACTATAGACACAATTTTGATATTAGGTGAAAGCATAATAGCATGGGGATTACCTAGTGTACTCTTGAAAAGCAGACTAGACTCAACATTTCCTAATAACGGAATAACAATTGTCAATGAAGCCGTACCTGGTGCTACCATAAATGATCTTGTTCTAAATATCAATACATATTTAAATGCCCAAACTTCAGCCAACGTGTTTGTGTTTGTCCATATCGGAACAAATGATATTTCAGGGAGTAGACCTTAAA
>Ga0316207_10002541_pt1 | contig 18510 bp, 12 predicted proteins | sample 6weekpyrite_MG_FD_204943 | JGI IMG/M metagenome (GOLD analysis project Ga0316207, IMG submission 204943) | Microbial mat bacterial communities from mineral coupon in-situ incubated in ocean water Damariscotta River, Maine, United States -... | ecosystem: Environmental > Aquatic > Marine >...
TTTGCCGAGCAGGCAACACAAGCTGAAAATGATGATGTTCTGAATGCCCTCGATGATGAAGCCAAAACAATCATTATTCAGATAGATAATGCCTTGTTAAGAATTGAGAACAAAACCTTTGGTATTTGTGTTGATTGCGGTGCAGCAATTAATGAAGAGCGTCTTAAAGTTGTACCTTATGCGGCACTTTGTATTAGCTGTGCTGAAAAAGCCAATAACCAATAAATATTCCCTAATAAAAGCAGAGTGCTAAATAACACTCTGCTGATTTACTCTGATTCTCTAATAATTACCCAAAACTATCAGCAGTAATACTGTCATACCAGCCTTTTGCGTAGCGAGCCTCCTGTTGTCGGAATACTTTATCTGCATTCTTAGGGCTGACACCGCCAGAACCTTTAACCTTATAAATACCTTTGTCATTACTATATCGATAAACAGCAGCGACAGAAATGCCATAATCAGGCGAGACCAGACTATAACAAGTATTCACATAAGATGGTTCTGGCATGGTTTTACCATGAATTGCAGATACGATTGCTGCAGCACATACCTTACCCTGACTATTTGCAGCAAAACCCGATTTAGGCATTTTGCCAGCAATCGATGCATCGCCAATAATATGAATATCAGCCTGCATTTTTGATTCAAAGGTTCGTTGATTGACAGGGCACCAGCCATCACTGTTTGTTAGTCCTGCAGTGTGTGCTATAAGACCCGCTTTTTGCGGCGGGATGAAGTTAATCACATCCGCTTTATGCTTTGAACCTAATTCTGTATGTACGATGTTGTTTTTTACGTCAATTTCATCAATCCGGCCACCTTTTTCATCGGCTACCCACTCGATCATACCAGGGTATAGCTTATCCCAGCCCTGCATAAACAAAGATTGCTTTGAAAATTTTGATTTCGCATCCAGAATAAGAATTTTAGATTTCGGCTTATGCTGTTTCAGATAATGAGCAATCAGGCTAACTCGCTCATAAGGCCCCGGTGGGCACCGAAAAGGGTTGCCCGGTGGCGCAACGATAATTGTGCCACCATCTCTCATTGATACTAATTGATTTCTTAATAAGGTTGTTTGCGTTCCTCCTTGCCAGGCATGTGGAATGGTAGCTGCATCACTTGCTTGCATACCTTCAACCAAGTCCCATTTAAAATCAATACCGGGTGACAGTACCAACTTGTCATAAGAAAGTTTTTCACCGCCACTCAGGACGACGGTTTTATTAGTGTTATCGATTTGTGTAACTTTGTCATGCACAACATTTATACCTCGATTTTCATGTGCCTTATAACTATGACTAATACTTTCCATGTTCTGAAAACCACTTAAGACTGCATTACTAAAAGGGCAGGTTTTAAAGCGTTTTGACGGTTCTATTAATGTGATAGATAAAGAAGGATCAAACATATTAAGGTACTTTGCACAGGTAGCTCCACCGAAACCACCACCCACTACAATAACACGCGCTGATGGACTGCCGCTCATTGCAAAAGCACTGAGCGGATTCATGCTTGCCATCAACATGCCGCTACTACCTATTAATTGTAAAAAACGTCTACGATCGTATGAACTCATAATAATTTCCTTTTACTGTTTCGAGAAAAATTCTGCAATTAACTTAATTTCTTTTTCGCTATAACCGCTGGCATGCCTTCCCATAACGGTTGATGGCCTTGCACCGCTTGTAAAGTCTTTTAATGACTGAATAATAAAGCTTGCTGACTTTCCGTTAATTGCAGGAATAGCTCCGGGACTTTTTCCATGAGTTCCATGGCATGCAGCACACGAGTTAGCAAGCATTGTGGCCTGACTAATTTCTACTGCGGAACTGATATTTGAAACAGATAAACAGGAACTGAATAGCAATAATGCAACTGTTCTCTTGATAGACATAAATATTCTCCATAACATATTTTTATAATATTGATTAATTACAAAAGGCGCTCAAACACCTGTTTGTAACAATGATCACACTAGCAGATTAATTTATTAGCAGGCAATGTTTACAAGCCGTAAATTGTTGATGTTAGTTAATAAAACACAAGTTTTAGACAAGAGGTATTTATTAATAATTTGATAGACGTCTGAATAATGGCACTTTATAAAACGTCATTATGATAATTTATATTAAAAATATGAGAGAGAGGCTACTGTAATGAAACAATGATTAACTATTTTGTGATCAGTTGTTTTATCTCTTTAATTTCTGAACGTAAGGTCTGTATTTCTGAATGAAGATCCGTTTCTATGTGTTCTTGCGTTTGATGTAATGCATCAACCGTTTCTTGATGCTCAGCTGCACTGAAACTTTGCATTGCATTGACAATAATAGCGATAAAAAGGTTCAACATTGTGAAGGTCGCTATTAGTATAAAGGGCACAAAAAAGGCCCAGGCATAAGGGAAGTTATCCATCACTGGTCTGGCAATACCCATAGACCAACTCTCAAGTGTCATGATCTGAAACAGGGTATAAAAAGAATTACCGAGTGTGCCAAACCATTCAGGGTATGAGCTGCCAAAAAGATTGGTGGCGATAACTGCGAAAACATAATAAATAATCAATAGCATCAAACCAATCGAGCCAAGCCCTGGAATAGCAGCTAATAATGCGCCTACAACACGACGCATAGAGGGTACCATCGTTAATAGTCGTAATACCCGAAGCACTCTTAATGCCCGTAGAACAGCGAAGGGTCCGGATGCCGGAATCAGTGCAATGGCCACAACTGAAAAATCAAACAGGCTCCACGGATCTTTCCAGAATGCTAAACGGTTTACATAGATTCGCAGAACAATTTCAACTACAAAAAGTGTAAGAATAATTTTATCGAGAGTAAGTATGAAGGTGCCAGCTTTGTCCATTACAACCGGCGATGTCTCTAGCCCTAAAAGTATGGCATTAATCAGAATTAAAGCGATAATCAGACGCTGAAAATATTTATTTTCTATCAGCGTCTTCATCTGAGAGCGAAGTACTGACATCAGTTTTGTTTATCTGAATTTTGAGGTGCCAGCAGATGTTCAAATGACAGGCCGGTCATGCTATGGATGGTTCGCCATAAATAGTAGAAGATGCCCATCATCATCAGCATAGATGGTATAACAATCACGGGATAACTAAGTAATGTCATCCAGGCAAGTTCCTCATTAAACGCTTCACTGCCGGCAGGACTGGTCACTAACCATTTTGCAAGAATAAAGTTCATGATTGATGAAAAGAAAAAGGTGGAACTTAAAAAATAAGTGATTTTTAAAAGACGTTTATCAAATTCTTCACTGCAGTCGAATTCTTCAAGGTTTTTCTTGATTAACTCAACATTCATAATGGCTGGGTTATAAAGCATCACTCTGATCAGTGGATAGCGGGTAAAGGCGGAAATTAGTACAGCAACACCAAGCAAGCCTGGAATAGCAGCCTCCTTAATCGCCAGCCATTTCGAGTCGAGCTGGAGCAGGCCAATGCCGCCTGTTAGCAGCACACTAATCAAACCGAGTAAGGCAATCCAGTTAAACTTTTTGTATTTGATTAACTCAAACAATCCCCAGACAATTGGAAAAGCAAGCGCCGTTATCAAAGCACCACTGGCACCAAGCGCATCGTCACCGCTAAACTTCATTAGAACAACAGATGGTGCAATGATGCTGACTAATAAGTCGATCATTGGTCTTGGCTTGTGGCTAGGAGAATGGGGTGTCTGTGTATTTTTCATGTTTCATGCTTGTGTAGGTTGAAAGTGATACCGACCAATTCACTTTGGAGAGCATAGAGGCCGGTATCAAGGACAGCTCAAATATAATAACCAATCCATTCAAACAATTATATTCGTATAATCCTCCAACTTACATCGAATTATACGAACTATTGAAAATAACGATTACGTGCCTGAATTCAGGCTAATTTATTTTGATATATTATTTGAAAGCAAGAAAAATACGAGTACTATAGCCATATAGTTCGTATTTATCGAAAATTAGTCTTTATGATCAATTATAAACACCTTCACTATTTTTGGGTTGTCGCCAATGAAGGCAGTATTACCCGTGCCAGTGAAATCCTGCATCTAACCCCGCAAACCATTAGCGGACAGCTCAGTTTGCTGGAAGAGAACTTAGGTGAAGTATTGTTTAACCGCGTCGGGCGAAATTTAGAACTGACTGATACCGGACGGCTGGCGCTGAGTTATGCTGATGAAATCTTCTCATTAGGCGGAGAACTTGAGCAAATGCTCCATAATCTTCCTGATGACAGACCCCAGGTGTTTAAAGTTGGGGTCGCCGATGTGGTACCTAAATCAATAGCCTATCGTTTACTGGCGCCAGCACTGGAACTACCAAAAGCGGTTAAAATCGTTTGTCGTGAAAATGGCATCCATTCTTTACTGGCCGATTTGGCTTTGCATAAAGTTGATCTGGTAATTTCTGATGCGCCTATTCCTCACAATGTAAATGTGCGTAGTTATAATCACCAACTGGGTGAGTGTGGGATTAGTTTTTTTGCGCTGCCTGAAATAGCCAAACCCCTGATAGACAATTTTCCACAAAGTTTATCCGGAGCACCGTTGTTATTACCCAGTGAGGTAACCGCGGTTCAGAGTCGACTATTAAAATGGTTCGATAAGCATCGTATATTTCCGCGTATCGTAGGTGAGTTTGATGACAGCGCACTAATGAAAACATTTGGACAGGCAGGTACCGGTATTTTTATAGCCCCTACACCTATTGCTACAGAGGTTGAAAAACAATATGGTGTTGTTGCTATTGGAACAACAGATGAAGTACGGGAACAGTTCTATGCCATTTCCGTCGAACGAAAGATTACACATCCAGCAGTGGCAGCCATCACAGAGACAGCCAGAGAATGGCTATTCCGTGGCGAAGCTGTTGATAACAATAAAACTAAACCAGGAAAAGATTAATGGGTAAAGCGAAACAATTACTTTCCTCAAGTAAAGGTATTTTTTATTCTCCATGGGAAAAATCTTTCGATAAGATTTTGACTCCCTTCGAAGAATTTATTCATCAGCAAACAACCAGTGGCTTGCTACTGATGAGCATGGCTATAGTAGCATTAGTTTTAGCCAATGGGCCCTTAGCGAATGATTATGCGCATGTCATGCATACAATGATTAGTTTAGGTATTGGCAGCTCTCAGTTTGAAATGAGCCTGCATCATTTAATTAATGATGGTGTCATGGCATTATTTTTCTTTGTCGTTGGATTAGAGTTAAAGCGAGAAATTCTGGTCGGGGAGCTTGCGAATTTACGCAATGCAACATTGCCTATAGGTGCTGCTATTGGTGGCATGCTAGTACCAGCTTTAATCTATTTCGCCATCAATCCCGAAGGTAATGCCGCCATTGGATGGGGTATTCCGATGGCAACGGATATTGCTTTTGCTATCGGTGCGCTGGCGTTACTGGCAAGCCGGGTGCCTAAAGCCTTAATCACATTTTTAGTCGCTCTGGCGATTGTGGATGATCTTGGTGCTGTTATCGTTATCGCCATCTTTTATACAGACACTATTGTGCTTGGTCCGTTGTTTGTTGCCATTGGACTTGTTGCATTATTAGTAATGTTTAATCTTGCCGGCGTTCGTAAAAGTTTACCGTATATTATTATCGGCGCGATTTTATGGTATGCCTTGTTGCAATCCGGTATCCACGCAACGCTTGCAGGTATCCTGACTGCCTTTACTATTCCTGCCGTTCCAAGGTATCAACCCGAACGCTTTAGCGCCAGCGTAAAAGAACTCATGCACAAGTTTGATGCCAGCCATGAAGAAGGCAAAAGCATTATGACGAATGATAAATTACGTGCGGTTGTTCAAACGCTTGAAAACGGTGTTCACAGTGTAGAAGCACCTTTACAAAGACTTGAACATGCCTGGCACATACCGGTTGCTTATCTTGTGATACCGATCTTTGCACTGGCTAATGCCGGCATACCCATTGAAGTTAATTCTTTAGGTGAAACAATGTCAAACCCGGTATTGATTGGTGTAACACTTGGATTAGTGCTTGGTAAATTTATAGGTATTACAGGTGTTAGCTGGCTATTGCTAAAACTTGGCGTAGCGACACTGCCTAAGGACACACGATTTACGCAGATTGCAGGGGTATCACTGCTGGCTGGCATTGGTTTCACGATGTCGATTTTTGTCGCTGAGCTTGGCTTTGCAGGCCATGCAGAGCACTTATTAATGGCGAAAACAGGAGTGCTTGCGGCTTCAATATTTGCCGGTGTAGCAGGTTTCATTTGGCTATATTTAGTGAGCGATAAAAAATCGAACTAATCGGAACCGTTATTTCATCAGACACAAGGAAGTGTCTTTATGATAGGCATAAAAAGGGCTACCAATCGGTAGCCCTTATTTATTTGGTGGAGGCGGCGGGAATCGAACCCGCGTCCGCAAATCCTCTGCCTTTGGCTCTACATGCTTAGATCCATTTTTTAATTTAACCGGTTAAACTCCAATGGGCGGGATTTTAACTAGCGAGTCCTGTAAGTTTTAACAGCTCGGCCCAGAACATGCCTTGCTTGCGATCTTATGTAAGATTACCCCTGAACACCGAACCCATAAGCAAATCTGGGTCAGAGGGCATTAGAACTGGTTATTAAGCAGCTAATGCGTAGTTGTCGTCGTTTGCAACTATATATTTTGGATTTTATTTACGAGGATATCCTCCTCGACATGCACCTCAGGTTTTGTAATCCCCGTCGAAGCCTGGTCGCCCCCTTAGTCTTAACTTACTTCTACTATCTAACATATGGTCAATATTAGATAAATCAATGGTCAAGTCCGCGCATTATAAGCTCTGATGCTGCCGGCTACCAGTTACTTTAGAGTTAGTTTGAATTAAAGTTTAACTCGTCAATAAAACCATTAAATACTATGACTCTTTTTAACTAAGATAGTTCATTTTTTGATCATATAAAAAGTTTAAAAGCTGAAGATATTATCGTTGTTCATGATCGCTAAAATTTAGCGACTTGAAGCACTGACTTAGCTGTCATATCAGCGCATTTCAGTTTAAAATACGCCGCTTTCTATATGCTTTTGAGGCTGTTATGCAGTATTTCCCGGGTAGTTCCGCTTTTTCCGCTTCACGATTGGCTAAATTGTTATCTCAGGTGCAAGAAATTGCTTCTGATGTGACGGCTCTGAACGCTGAATATATGCATTTTGCGCACACAGAGGGCGAATTATCAGCAGATCAGTTGTCTGTTTTGGGAAAACTACTCGAATACGGCCCTAAATCTGAGGCAGTTAGTGAATCAGGTCAGTTATTTTTAGTTGTACCTCGCGCCGGTACTATTTCTCCCTGGTCTTCAAAAGCAACCGATATCGCACATAACTGTGGCCTTGATGTTGTTAAACGTCTTGAGCGCGGTATCGCGTTTTATGTTGAATCGAGTACGGCAATTTCGAACGATCAGCAAGCGTCAATCGAAGCGGTGATTCATGACCGTATGACTGAGATGGTACTGGATAATCTGCAGTCAGCAGAGATTCTGTTTAAATCAACTGAGCCATCAGAGTGTAGCTCGGTTGATATCCTTGCTAACGGGCGTGATGCTCTAGTTGCTGCTAATACAAAACTTGGTTTGGCGTTGTCTGATGATGAAATTGATTATCTGGTTGATAGTTTTACAGAAATGAAACGTAACCCGATTGATGCTGAGTTGATGATGTTTGCACAGGCAAACTCTGAACACTGCCGGCATAAGATCTTTAATGCAGACTGGGTAATCGATGGACAGAAAAAAGACATTTCTCTGTTTGGCATGATCCGGAACACGCATAAATTATCACCGGGTAAAGTCTTATCGGCCTATCACGATAATTCCTCGGTTATCGAAGGTTCTACAGCAGGGCGTTTTTATCCAAACGCTGATTCTGCTGAATACCAGTACAACGAAGAAGAAATCGCGATTTTAATGAAAGTCGAAACGCATAACCACCCGACCGCAATTTCTCCTTTTCCGGGGGCGGCGACAGGTTCCGGCGGTGAGATTCGTGATGAGGGTGCAACCGGTCGCGGCTCAAAACCCAAAGCGGGTTTGTCGGGCTTCTCTGTTTCAAATTTACAAATACCGGGTTACGGTCAGCCTTGGGAAATCAATTATGGTAAACCAGGCCGTATCGTTTCTGCCTTAGATATTATGATCGAAGGACCACTGGGTTCTGCGGCTTTTAATAACGAATTTGGTCGCCCAAATATCAATGGTTATTTCCGAACTTTCGAGCAAAGTGTACCGGGACTTGATGGCAATGAAGTTCGGGGGTATCACAAACCGATCATGCTGGCGGGTGGTTTCGGAAATATTAAACGCAATCATATTGATAAAAACCCAATTGCAGAAGGCACACCGATTATTGTTTTAGGTGGACCGGCTATGCTGATCGGTTTAGGTGGTGGTGCCGCGTCTTCAATGGCCAGTGGCACCAGTGCTGAGAATTTAGACTTTGCCTCTGTGCAACGTGGTAATCCCGAAATCGAACGTCGTTGTCAGGAAGTGATCGATCGTTGCTGGCAAAAGGGTGATAAAAACCCAATCGTTTCTATCCATGATGTTGGCGCTGGTGGTTTATCAAATGCCTTACCTGAATTAGTGAATGATGGTGGCATGGGTGCGGTATTTGATTTACGTAAAGTTCCCAACGATGAGCCTGGCATGGCGCCACATGAAATCTGGTGTAATGAATCACAGGAACGTTATGTTATTGCAATCGCTGCAGATCAGCTGGAAGAGTTTGAAGCGTTATGTAAACGAGAACGCGCTCCGTATGCCGTTTTAGGTACGGCTACAAAAGAAAAGCAACTGGAAGTTAAAGATCCGCATTTTGGAAACTCTCCTGTTGATATGCCACTTGACGTGTTATTGGGTAAGCCACCAAAAATGACACGTAAAGTGATGCATGAAGACATTACACAAAAACCTTTTGATTATTCAGAGCTTGATTTAACGGAAGCAGCCTTTCGAGTTATGCGCTTACCAGGTGTTGGTAGTAAATCCTTCTTAATAACCATTGGTGATCGCAGCGTTACCGGTATGATTAACAGGGATCAAATGGTTGGCCCTTGGCAAATTCCGGTAGCTGATGTTGGCGTTACGACTTCATCTTTTGATACTAATAAAGGCGAAGCAATGGCAATGGGCGAAAAAGCACCGATTGCCTTATTGAACGCACCGGCATCTGGTCGCATGGCTGTTGCTGAATCTATCACCAATATTATGGCAGCAAATATTGCCGAGCTTTCTGATATTAAATTATCTGCAAACTGGATGGCACCGGCAGGTCACGTCGGCGAAGATGCGCGTTTATTTGATACCGTCGAAACCATTGGCATGGAGCTTTGTCCTGAACTGGGCATTGCAATTCCGGTTGGTAAAGATTCTTTATCGATGAAAACGGTTTGGCAGGATGACGGTGAAGAAAAAGCAGTAACGTCTCCTTTATCAGTCACGATCACAGGTTTTGCACCTGTTGTTGATGTACGCAAAACCTTAACACCAGAATTACGTACAGATCAGGGCAAAACATTTTTAGTACTGGTTGATCTGTCTAAAGGTTTAAATCGATTAGGCGCCTCTGCACTGGCTCAGGTTTATCAGGAGTTAGGCACAGAAGCACCGGATCTTGATGACCCTGCGCTGTTAAAAGGCATGTTCAAGTCAGTACAGTCTTTAAATAGCGATGGAAAGATCATTGCATATCACGATCGCTCTGATGGTGGTTTATTATCAACACTGGCTGAAATGTGTTTTGCAGGTCACTGTGGCGCAACCGTTGAGCTTGATAATCTGGTTCAGAAATCAGATGAAACATCCGCTATCTTCTCTGAAGAACTAGGGGCTGTATTACAAGTCAAAGTTTCTGATATTGAAAGCGTGATGGATACCTTTATTGATAATGGCCTTGAAGGTTGCGTCAATGTAATCGGCTCGGTTAATGACTCACAAAATATTGAATTTGTATCCAATAATTATTCAATGCTTAAGCTTGATCGCACTGAATTGCAACAAGCATGGGCAGAAACCAGTTACCAGATTCAGTCTATTCGAGACAATGCGGAATGCGCACAACAGGAATTTGATTCAATCAGTGATAAGCAGGCAACCGGTCTCTATGCTTCTTTAAGTTACGATGTTGATGAAGATATTGCCTCTGCATTAATTGAAAGTGGTGACCGTCCTAAAGTCGCCATTCTTCGTGAACAGGGTGTGAATGGTCAGATTGAAATGGCCGCGGCTTTTGATCGTGCCGGTTTCTCTGCACAAGATGTACACATGAGCGATATTCTGGCGGGACGTGTTGATCTGAATAACTTCAAAGGTTTGGTTGCCTGCGGCGGTTTTTCATACGGTGATGTATTAGGCGCCGGTGAAGGCTGGGCCAAAACAATTTTGTTTAATGAGGAAGTTCGTGAATCATTTAAAACATTCTTCCACCGCGAAGATACTTTTAGTTTAGGTGTTTGTAATGGTTGTCAGATGATGGCAAACCTTAAAGACTTAATACCGGGTGCTGAAAACTGGCCGCACTTTGTGCGTAATAATTCTGAACAGTTCGAAGCCCGTTTTAGTATGTTGGAAATCGTTGAGTCGCCATCAATTCTGTTTAAAGACATGGCAGGCTCTCAAATGCCTATTGCAATTGCGCATGGTGAAGGACGCGCTGAATATTCAAAAGACATTAATGATGCCGTTTCAGCTGCTCGTTATATTGATCATCAGGGTAACGCAACGGAACAGTATCCTGCTAACCCAAATGGTTCACCAGATGGTTTAACTGCATTCACAACATATGATGGCCGTGCAACGATTATGATGCCACATCCTGAGCGTGTGTTCCGTACAGTCCAAAACTCATGGCATCCTGATGAGTGGAATGAAGATGCTGCCTGGATGCGAATGTTCCGTAACGCTCGTGTCTGGGTAGGATAAAAACAGTCGTTAGTCGTTAGTCTGTAGTCATAAGTCTTTAGTCGAAGTCGAAGTCGAAATATATAAGGCAAATAAAAAAGGCCGCTAATTCAGAAATGAACTAGCGGCCTTTTTTTGTCTTTAGACTAACGACTTTAGATTAAAGACTTTTGACTTTATTTTGTTTCCAACTCATCCAGATACCTTTCAGCATCCAGTGCAGCCATACAACCAGTGCCTGCTGAAGTAATTGCCTGACGGTAAATGTGATCACTGACATCCCCGGCAGCAAAGATACCCGGGATACTGGTTTGTGTTGCATTGCCTTCAGAGCCGGTTTGTACTTTTAAGTAACCGTTGTTCATTTCTAACTGGCCTTCAAAAATACCGGTGTTTGGGCTGTGACCAATCGCAATAAAGCAACCCATGACATCGATGTCTTTTGTGCTGTCATCTTTTGTGCTTTTGATGCGAATCCCCGTCACACCAGAATCATCACCTAATACTTCTTCAAGTGTTGCATCCCATTCAATGGTAACGTTGCCATTTTTTGATTTTTCAATCAGTCGATCTGCAAGGATTTTTTCAGAACGGAACTGATCACGACGGTGAACGATAACCACTTCAGAGGCAATGTTAGATAAATACAGCGCTTCTTCAACGGCTGTATTACCACCACCGATAACAGCAACTTTCTGGTTACGGTAGAAGAAACCATCACAGGTAGCACAGGCAGAAACACCTTTACCTTTAAAGGCTTCTTCAGACTCAAGACCTAAATAACGGGCACTTGCACCGGTTGCAATAATGAGTGAATCACAGGTGTACTCATTCGAGTCACCAATCAGACGGTAAGGCTTTTCATCCAGTTTAGTTGTGTGGATGTGGTCAAAAATAATTTCTGTACCAAAACGCTCCGCATGCTTTTTCATACGTTCCATAAGTTCAGGACCCTGGACACCCGCATCATCACCCGGCCAGTTATCAACTTCTGTCGTGGTTGTTAATTGACCGCCCATTTCCATGCCGGTAACCAGTACAGGGTTGAGATTAGCGCGCGCAGCGTATACGGCAGCAGTGTAACCAGCAGGCCCTGATCCCAGAATTAACAGTCGGCAGTGTTTTACTTCACTCATGTGTTTGAATTCCCAATATTGATGCTCAGTGTTTGAGTCATTTCTTATTAAATTTGATTGCGCCTATATTAGCATTCGCTTTATCATTTTGATAATAGTCTGATGGTACAAATAGCGATAAATTCATTGTTATTATAAATCGCGTTAATTGTTTGTTTAAATCATAGCGGATTATGACTCAGGAAGTGCCATAATCTCATAACTTGTCTATGGAGCGAGCAGTACATGAAAATCGGTATTCCCAGAGAAATGAAGATACTCGAAGGCCGGGTAGGGTTAACACCTGAAGCTTGCGGCCTTTTAATCGAGGCAGGCCATCAGATCTTTGTCCAGCATGGTGCGGGTTGTTTAAGTGGTTATGATGATAATGACTATCGCTCAATAGGCTGTCATGTTGTTGAAGACGCGCATGCGCTTTATCAATCAGCTGAGCTTATCGTTAAGGTTAAAGAGCCGGTTGAATCCGATTTATTACACCTCAAACCCCATCACATTGTATTTTCTTTTTTACATTTGGCTGCCAATAAACCACTGGTTGATCAATTATGTGAGATTGGCTGTACCGCAATCGCCTTTGAAAGTGTTGTTACTGAAGATAATCAGCGCCCAATATTATCTCCGATGAGCCATATCGCCGGTAAACTGGCCATCCAGATTGGAGCACATCTACTGCATCAACCAATGGGTGGAAAAGGTATTTTATTAGGCGGCGTTGGTGATGCTGACAAAGGTCTTGTAGTCGTTGTCGGTGCCGGTCAGGCAGGTACTGAAGCCGTTAAACTAGCCGATAGAATGGGCGCTAATGTCACGGTCTTTGATATTAATGAGCAGCGACTTAGTGAACTCAAAGCATCTGGTGAGAGAGTCTGCACTCAAGTATCGAATGCATCAACACTGGCAGAAATCATAGTCGATGCTGATTTAGTGGTTGGTGCTGTTCTCATTCCTGATAAACATGCACCGAAACTCGTCACTGAAGCGATGGTTAAATCAATGAAAAAAGGCTCTGTTATTGTTGATATCGCCATCGATCAGGGCGGATGTGTAGAAACAATGCGGCCCACAAACTATGAATCACCCACTTATACAAGGCACGGTGTCACTCACTTTGGTGTGACTAATATGCCTGGCGCTGTTCCAAGAACGGCATCACAGGCTTTATCGGCCGTAATCGCACCATCAGTCCTTAAAATAGCCGATTCTAGAGCGTTTGAGCATGACACTATCCGTAATGCCATAAATATTACTCAGGGACAGATAGTGCTGCCTGCATTAATCGAAGAGTTTGCTTAAAATTAACAATAAAAACAAAGTTTTACTGCAATTTCCTTCAATAATCGTTATTATTTTACCCACAATAATTTTACATTCTCAGGGGATCTTCATTGGCGCAGGCACGTCGCACAAAAGAGACTAAATCACTGCCTCAATTAACCACGCATATTGGACGTGGCGCAAGAGAAGGCGGCCTGTATCTACTCATCGCAATTGCACTGTTTTTACTGGCCGCGATGATTACCTACAGCCCAGACGATCCAGGCTGGTCCCATGCCGGTCCTCGTGATGTTGTGCACAATTACACCGGGCATGCTGGCGCATGGATAGCCGATGTCTTTCTGTATTTGTTCGGGTATCTGGCTTATTTATTTCCATTAATGATTGCCTATAGTGGCTGGTTAGTACTGCGGGGTAAAAAAGAGGATCATACGGCTGATTATAAAACCCTCAGCATTCGCTGGATGGGATTCTTTTTCACTTTGCTGGCAGGCTGCTCACTGGCCAGTATTCACTTCTTTGTCGCTGAAGGTACTTTACCTTTAGATGGCGGTGGCATATTAGGCCGTTTCCTTGGTGATGGCCTTATTAATATCTTTGGTCTGCTGGGCTCCACCTTATTGCTACTGGCTGTCTTAATGGGCGGCGTTACCTTATTCACTGGTCTGACCTGGTTTGGCATTATGGATATGATTGGACTGGCCTGTATTAATAGCTATGAATTCCTGTTGTCTAACGTTAAACAGTTCAAAGACAAAAAAGAAGTCCAGAAAGCCGGTGTTGTTGCTAAACAGGCCCGTAAAGAAATTATCCAGAAAGAAAAGAAAAAAGAAGAGAAACGCAAAAAACCTGTTCGCATTGAGCCTGTCATGAAAAAACCGGAAGTCAGTGAACGGGCCATTAAGGAATCTCAAATCCAGTTATTTGATGCGCCTGAAACCAGTATTCCTCCGCTGCGTTTACTGGACGAAGCAAAGAACAATACTAACGGCTTCTCTAAAGAAGCACTCGAAGCCTTGTCTAAACTGGTTGAATTAAAACTCGCCGATTTTGGAGTAGAGGTTGAAGTGGTAGCGGTGAACCCGGGGCCTGTGATTACGCGTTTTGAACTGGATCTTGCTCCGGGGATTAAAGCCGCGAAAATTACTGCTCTTTCAAAAGACCTTGCTCGCTCATTATCGGTACCCAGTGTCCGGGTGGTGGAAGTCATTGCCGGTAAGTCTGTCGTCGGTTTAGAAATACCAAACGAAGACCGCGAAATTGTTTACCTAAGTGAAATATTGCAATCAAAAGACTTTGATAAGGCTGCATCACCATTAACAGTTGGGCTGGGTAAGGACATCTCAGGTCATCCTGTAGTTGCGGATATTGCAAAGATGCCACACCTGTTAGTCGCCGGTACTACCGGCTCAGGTAAATCTGTTGGTATCAATACCATGTTAATCAGTTTGCTTTATAAGAGCTCGCCTAAGCAACTGCGACTGATTATGGTTGACCCAAAAATGCTGGAATTAAATGTCTATGATGATATTCCACATTTATTAACGCCTGTAGTCACCGACATGAGCGATGCGGCTAACGCACTGCGCTGGAGTGTGGCGGAAATGGAAAAGCGTTATAAACTGATGGCGGCTTTAGGTGTCAGAAACATTACGGGTTATAACAAAAAAGTTAAAGAGGCCGCCGATAAAGGTGAACCCATCAAAGACCCTTTATTTAATCGCAAAGAAGCCGCTGATGGTGACGAGCCAGAAGAGCTGCAGCACTTACCCTATATTGTCATTGTCATCGATGAATTTGCAGACTTGATAATGGTAGTTGGTAAAAAGATTGAAGAGTTAATTGCACGCCTTGCACAAAAAGCCCGTGCCTGTGGTATTCATTTAATTCTTGCTACACAGCGACCATCAGTTGATGTTATTACGGGGCTGATTAAATCAAACATACCCAGTCGGATTGCTTTTCAGGTCTCATCGAAAGTTGATTCACGAACCATTCTAGATCAAATGGGAGCAGAGCAGTTATTAGGACATGGTGACATGTTGTATATGAATGCAGGCCAGAGCATTCCTGAACGTGTCCACGGTGCTTTTGTCGATGATCATGAGGTTCATGCGGTTGTTGCGCATATTAAAGAACAGGGCAAACCAGAATATGTGCAATCAATTCTCGATGATAATTCAGAAGTCGGAATGCTGCCAGGCGAAGCACCCGCCAAAAAAGAAGGTGAGAGTGATGTGCTGTATGATGAAGCTGTGAAAATTGTCACAGAAAGTCGCAAGGCATCTATCTCATATGTACAAAGACGATTAAGGATTGGCTATAACCGTGCCGCAAGTATGATTGAAGAAATGGAAGCATCTGGTGTTGTCTCACAGATGCAATCAAACGGTAGTCGTGAAGTATTAGCGCCGCCACCGGTAGAAACTTAACTTTAATGAATCAAATAATGAATAAACTTTTAAAACTATCACTATCAGTTTTTATAGTCCTGGCTTCAACGACTCAGTTATCGGTTGCTGAAAATACAGGTGTATCTCAGTTAAAAAACTTTCTGAAAAAATCACTGCAATTCAAAGCTGCATTTAGTCAGAGCCTGTTCGACGAGTCTGGTGCCGAATTACAGTTTTCAGCCGGTATTTTTTCTTTACAAAAACCAGGAAGATTTGCCTGGGACTATGAAGAACCTTATCCACAGGTCATTATGTCCAATGGTAAAAAAATCTGGATGTACGATAGTGAACTTGAACAGGTCACAATTAAACCTGTCGACCGATCACTATCTAAGACCTCAATGGTTTTATTATTTAATAAAACTGACATAGAAAAAGATTTTAATATATTAAGACTTGATGTCGTTAATGGTGTTAGCTGGCTTGAGCTGACTTCAAAAACGGGTGACAGTGAATTCAATAATATTCAGATTGGATTAAAAGACAATCTTATTCGCAGCCTAAAAATGATTGATGGTTTCGGTCAGACAACTCTGATTAAATTCAGAGATATTACAACTAAGCCAGCTTTCAAAAAACACCGTTTTGAATTTGTCATACCTAAAAATGCTGACGTTATTGGTGGCGAATAACTCATGTCTGAAACCCAGGCATATCGACCGTTAGCAGACAGAGTACGTCCAGAACAGTTTTCCGATTACATCGGTCAGGATCATATACTGGGTGATGACAAACCTCTGCGTATTGCTATCGAAAACGAACGCCTGCATTCGATGGTGTTCTGGGGTCCACCAGGTACCGGTAAAACAACTCTAGCAAGGATGATTGCAAATTATTGCAATGCTCAGTTCCTAAGTATCTCAGCTGTTCTCTCTGGCGTTAAAGATATTCGTCAGGCAATAGAGCAAGCCAAACAATTTCAGGAAGTTTATCAGAAGCCAACCATTCTGTTTGTTGACGAAGTACACCGGTTTAATAAGTCTCAACAGGATGCTTTTCTTCCTTACGTTGAAGATGGTACAGTATTTTTTATCGGCGCAACGACCGAAAATCCCTCGTTTGAATTAAATAACGCATTATTATCCCGCACAAAAACCTACGTTCTAAAAAGCCTTACAGATGAAAGCCTGCTACAAGTTTTAAAACACGCGCTTGAAAAAGACTCCATTTTGTCTGAGCAAAATATTCAGATTGAGGATGAGCTGTTATTAATGATAGCAAAAGCTGCTGATGGTGATGCAAGACGCTCGCTTAATCTGCTGGAAATAGCGGTTGAACTTGCATCAGTGAATGGCGATAACTTAACAATCTCTAAAGAAACCATTGAAGCGGTTAGCACGCAAGGTTTAAGACGCTTCGATAATCGCGGTGAAATTTTTTATGATCAGATTTCTGCTTTCCATAAATCCGTTCGCGGCAGTAATCCCGATGCAGCCTTGTACTGGTATTGTCGCATGATGGATGGCGGCTGCGATCCGCTTTATATTGCCAGAAGAATGGTTTCAATCGCCAGTGAAGACATCGGCAATGCTGATCCTAGAGCACTACAACTTGCCTTAAATGCATGGGATGCTGTTCAGCGTCAGGGTATCCCGGAAGGTGAACTGGCAATGGCACAAGCTATTACTTATTTAGCCTCAGCACCAAAGAGCAATGCCTCCTATATGGCATTAAAAGCGGCAAAACAATCTGCCCGACAAAGTGGAACATTAGAAGTCCCCATGCACTTAAGAAATGCATCCACTAAACTAATGGAAGAACTGGATTATGGTAAAGGCTATCGCTATGCACACGATGAACCTGATGCTTTTGCAATAGGTGCTACATTTTTTCCAGATGAAATGGGAGAACAGGAGTTTTACCACCCAGTCGATCGCGGTCTTGAGATTAAAATCTCTGAAAAACTAAATAGACTCCGGACTCTGAATAAGTCATCAAAAAGATAACCATAAAGAAATTATATATCTCAAACAAAAATCACATGAACATAGAAATAAATTCATTTGGTGGCTATTAAAAAATATACTATAGTAGTCATAGATTCAAGTATTGTCTCTATTCCTCTGCAAACCAGTAACGAGTTCCGGTTCGTTTAATACAAATAGGAACATAAGAATGTTAAATAAGAAAAGGCATATGTTCTATACGCTGATTGGTTTTATTTGCTGGGCACTAATATAGCGTGTCAGTACATTGGAATCACTTTTACCGATTTGTTCCAATTGTAAGAAAATAAGAACACAAGGTTCTGATGCACAATTATCAGACTCATGGCAATCAGTAGAGACCTATATTTCTTCAAATACCTCTTCTAGTTTTACTCATGGTATTTGTCCTCAATGTAGAGATGAGCTTTATCAGGAGTATTTAGATAAAGACAAATAGAGGTGCCAATAAATAACCTGGTCTTCATTACTACCCTTTGACCGGACTAATTTTAATTGTGTCCTGTCATCTCCCATTTAATGAGTTACGTTAGTTTGAACCTGAAAAATTATATAACTGTTTTACAGACTAGCCGCCCTTCATTTCTTATATTAACACCAGTATGTGTATTCTTAGGGCTTAGTGTATCTATCGATATGCTACAGTCAGACAGCTACTCTACTATTTCTTTAGCTCTCGTAGGCGCTATATTTTCTCATATCAGTGTAAATATGCTTAATGAATACTTCGATTTCAAAAGCGGGCTAGATTTAAAGACACAA
>Ga0316207_10002542_pt1 | contig 18504 bp, 11 predicted proteins | sample 6weekpyrite_MG_FD_204943 | JGI IMG/M metagenome (GOLD analysis project Ga0316207, IMG submission 204943) | Microbial mat bacterial communities from mineral coupon in-situ incubated in ocean water Damariscotta River, Maine, United States -... | ecosystem: Environmental > Aquatic > Marine >...
CCACCACAACACCACCTGCATCGACTGTACCTAAGTTGACACTGGTTGTGCTGGCATCAACATTTACCGTGGTACCTGCATCCAGGTCGCCCGCCGTGATACTTGCACCATCTAAATCAATCGCGCCAGCGCTCGACGTTAGTCCCGCTGCACTTACAGCACCACCATTAAGCGTAATACCCGTTACACCACTCACTTCATTATTCAATGTCAGCGCCGCACCACTGCTGTTAATAACAACGCTGCCCGATGCAGAAAAACCACCTGTAACGTTGGTTGCAACATCGGTGTCAATATCGACTGCGCCAAAGCCGGTATTACTAAAGGCAATATTGCTCGTAGCGCCATCAAAAGCAGTGTTATCAATTGTGGCACTGTTTAATCCACCGTTCAGATTTAGCAGTGCAGTATCTGTAAAGAGGTTATAACTCGCGCCCGTACTGGTACCCGCAAGCGTAATACTCGTTGCTGCAGCATAAGGGGTCATTGCCGTTGACGCAGAGGTCACCGTTCCAACTGCGCTCAATGAAATTGTGTCGGCGTTATTAATAGCAGCCAGTTCGAGTGTTGTTCCTGCCGTTAAAGAAACAACGTCATTCGTGACCGTAATATCACCCACGTTGACCGAATTCACAGCGGTGATAACCACGTCATCGCCTGCATCAATGGTGGTCACGCTGATGTCACCACTATCAGCAGACACATCAACGTTACCATTTGTCGCTGTCAGGCTGGCAACACCAATATTACTGCCCGAAAGGTTAATGCCATCATCGGCACTCAGTGCAGCAATTGTAGTGAGTGCGCCCGAGGCAGAAATAACCAAACTACCACTACTCGTATCAGCTGCTGTAATCGAGAGAACACCGCTTTGATCAATATTGATATTACCGTTACTGCTGACATTCAGGTCAACAGACGTAACGGTTGTCTCAATGGCATCCATCAATGTGCCAATACCATCCTGGGTCATTAAGGTGACAGCTGTGCCAGAAATATTATTCGCAGTGCCGTTACCATCAGTTATCGCGCCATTGCTAACATCAATGTTGACTGTCCCTGCGGCTGAGATAAGTCCCAGTTCAAGATCATTTTTCTCTGACACGTCGATAACGCCAGACGTCGTTGTCACACTCAACGTTGTCACATCCGTATCAATATCATCTGTCAAACCGACGCCTGTTGTCGCACTTAGTATTGCGGAACTGGCAGTAATATTCTCATTATTATTGCCTTCTCCGCCTTCTGCATCGGTGATGGCACCGGCAGATGCTGTCACTGAAACAGTATTGCTTGTATCAATCTGCGCCAGGGCAACACTTGTACCCGCCATAAGCGTAACGCTTCCACTACCGGCGTTAATGTCTGTCGTGTCAGACATGTTGATCGCACCTGCAAAGGCAACAACTGAGACGCCACCACTTGTAGCAGTAATATTCTCCTGAATATCAATTGTATCCGCCGCCGTGAGGCTGACCATACCATCCGTTGATTGAATTCTATCGAACAAAGAAATATCACTGCCGGCCCCACCGGCATTCAGCGTGACTGTGCCACTACCTGTCGTCTGTATGATGGTACTTGGGCCACTACCATCGCTGACGATAATGCTGCCGTTGGTTGTGCTGATATCAATATTACCCAACAACTGTGACACGCTATCAATCGTCAAACCGGTTGCTTCATTGATGTCGATATTGCCACTGGTACCGTTTGTAATATCGAGGCTAGCAATATTTGTTTCCAATCCATCTGCTGCACCAACACCCGTTCCGGCATTAATGACCAGGCGACCGCCTGATACAATATCCGCTCCACCCATATCACCCGCATCGAGAATAGCGTTGCTGGTTGTGAGTTGAACCGAGGTATTACTGGTATCCGTTGTCTCTAAATGACCAACCGTAATACTGCCATCAGCATCTAAGCCTATCGTGCCGCTACCAGCATTGATTGAAGATCCATCTGTCATGGTGATTGTTTCACCACCGTTCGAACCATCATTATCTGCAATAACCGTGATGTCGCCCGTATCCAACGTCACTGCACCTGAGATTTCAACAGAACCGTCCGCATCAATATTAATATCGCCGCCGCTGGCGGTACTTGCTGCGGTTATCGTGATATCGCCAATATCGTCAATGTTAATATCACCCGCTACGGTTGATACATTCAGGAGACTCACATCGGTATCAATATTATCTGTTGCACCAACTCCCGTTCCCGCTGACAAGGTGACCGTACCACCTGTAATATTGATATTTCCTGCGCCGCCAAATGATTCAATATCAGTAATTTCACCAGACGTCGCGGTAATATCTACCATGCCAGTCGTATTGATTTGCGCAACAGCGACACTCGTTCCTGCCATTAATGTAACTGAGCCATCACCTGTATCAATATCAGCATTATCAACCATGCTAATTGCACCAGCGGTTGCCGTAAGTGATACATTGCCACCCGTTGTTGAATTAATCCTGGAATCTATATCTGCAGCAGAGGAATAAGTAATATTATTCCCTGCTGTTAACATAACGTTGCCACCATTGCTATCAATGTCAGCGTTCAAACCAACATTATTACCTGCTTGCAAGTCAACATTCAGTGTTCCGGTACTATTGATAATATTATTATTTAGAATAATGTCATTATCAGCTTGCAACGTTAACGTCGCATCACCGTCACCACCAATATCCGTATTAATTGCTGCCACGACCGTGATATCACCTAGGTTCACCGGACTGTTATCAACCATATTGGTGGTTTGCAAAGTAACGCTTGTTCCTGCATCGAGAATGTCAGTAATTACACCAACTTCAATTTCATTAACACCGGAACCATCATTCTCAAAGATATTATCCATATCTACATCTGTAAGATCTGGAGCGCCACCTGCTGCATCTGCAACAATATTGATATCAGTTGGATCAATTAGGAAAGTACCCGCAGCACCACCAGTAGCAGAAGCATCAACGACACCATTAATTTCAATATGCTGAATACCGGAGACTTCAACGAAACCTCCGTCACCGGATTCATTACCACCCCTGGCTTCAATCTGCGCGCCATAACGGAAGATGGCCGAACCCAGGCTGTACACAATAACGTCACCACCGTTACCTGTACTACCTGCATTGGCCGTCGTTAAACTGGTGCCGGTTAATGCAATTACGTCATTGGCTTTAATAGATGCCTGACCGCCATCACCAATAGCAGCATCGGCATGTATTTCACCTTGTTGCGCAACACGATCACCTTGTAGTGAAATCGTACCACCCGTATTGCCCGATGCGGTTATTGTTCCGCTGTTATAAACATCCGCATTACCGGTTAAATAAATCTCACCGTTACGCTCTTCAATTCCATTAGCCTGAACAAGGCCGCTGTTGTTAACAGCTGTCGCCACCAGGTCATCGCCAACCTTGCCAGCCAGAATGACACGTCCACCGTCAGCGATGAGTTCGCCAGTATTCTCAACACCTGCTAATTTAGTTGCAGCCGCTGAATCAATGCTATAACTCAGTAAACCATCACCGCCGATATCCAGCGTCACTTCGCCACCAGCCAATAATGCAATCTGGCCAAACTTAGTCTTAATACTACCGCTGTTCTCTACCCGATCGCCCATCAACACAACGTAACCACTTTCACGCGCTTGTATGACACCGGCGTTGACAACCGAACTACCTACTGAATTAGTGGCACTAGTGAAAATATAGTTACCATTCAGGAAATTGTCGTCAGTGATATCAAGCGTACTCGCAACAAGACCACCAACGTCTAATGTAGCGCCTTCACCGAATAACACGCCATTTGGGTTAACCAGAAAAACCTGCCCATTAGCCGACAAGTTACCAAGGATAATTGAAGGGTCTACACCAACAACGCGGTTTAGTGAAACAGCATTACTATTAGGCTGATTAAACTGAACAAACTCACTTTCGCCAATTGAAAAACTTTGCCAGTTGATAATTGCTGAGGCACTGGTTTGATCAATAACCGTACCCTGCGGTCCAGGATTACTGATGGTTGCTGCCCCCGCAACAACACCGCCCCCTTGCGGACCCGCAATTGCCAACCCTGGCGTTGCTGATAGCAATGCCAATGTTGAAAGTTTATATTTTGTTTCGCGACCCTTCATATCCTTTCCCTTCTCACACTTTCGTGTGCTCCCATGCAGGCAGTACCCCTACGTAACCTGCATTAAAAAATGGTCGTCAAGCTAATCCAATACCGTCCACTATCCTGCCCATCTGAAGTAGCATGATCATCAGTTGGTCTTGCGTACTCCAAGTCAACAGAAAAATTCTTTGTCGGCACTAGCGTGACGCCAATGCCAAGGCTCGACAAATTTTCCTGCTTTTCTTCACCTGCTATCGGTATTTTGCGAAACACTCGACCGTGATCAAAAAATGCTCGCACACTACCTGGCAATTTCCCGTCTAAATTAAATCGACGACGCAATTCCAGGTTCATCAGATAACCAGAATCACCCCGTATCTCAGAGGATGGAAAGCCCCTAACGCTTCCCTGGCCACCAATGCTAAATTTCTCACTATCGACTAGCGGATCGCTGGTTAATGCCACTAGACCTCGCAACGATGCTGACCAGTTATTATCCAGCGCCAGCAAATGATTACCGTCAACTATTAACTTCGCTTTTTGTGCATTATTACGCAAACCATCCGGATTGCTGCGAAAATTAGTCGATAACACCGCTGAAACCGACGAAATGGCATTATTGTCATGCACGCGGTTATACAACATACTCAGCTCAACAAGGCTTAGATCATTGTCTCGATTGACTATACCCAACGTCCTTGAAAGAGAATCATTACGACCAATACCCAAACCAATCAATAAATTCTCACGTCGAGTACGAATCAATGGATGGCTGGCGGTAAACTGCACATCCGTGCTGTCACCTTCAATATTCAAGGCCTCAAAATCACCACCAACGTTATAGTCAATTTGCGAAACATTAATCCCGATACGTGTACCAAGATTATTAATTGGCACGTTGTAGCCAATATTGTAATAACTCAGTAGCCCCTCTTCGCTCTTACTCAATGCCAAATTGAGCTGGTCACCAACGCCGGTCAGGTTGTTGTATATAAACTCGCCATCCAGTCGCAACTCGCCAATGTCAGCCCGCCCGTAATTGTTCAGACTAACGCGTCCCTGATAAGGCACTTCGTTGGCTTCAATGTACAAATCCGAGGTACCAAATACCGGTCCCGGCTTAATAAGAGATCGAGCCGTTAAACCCGGCAAGTCATTCAATAACAGTAAATCACGTTCAAGTTCCGGCAAGGATATTGGCTTTCCCTCTTCCAGCGATGCAAGATAACCGCGTAAATCATTGGGCTTGTAACCTTGTGCGCCATTAAATTTAACCGCGTTTAAAACACCTTCAACAACAGACAATTCGATAATGCCAACGTTAATACGTTGCGCTGGTACGGTAACCTTAGCTAACGAATAACCACGTGTACGGTAATAATCCGTTAGAATATCCGCAGCAACATAAATCTCTTCCAGGCTTAACTTCTGCCCCTGTAACTCGGCAATCTGCGAAATAAGCTCTTTCGTTGGTATATGTTTATTTCCGCTAATCTCAAAACGATTCACCTGAATACGCTTCGAATTATCTTGTTTTTTACGTTTCGGCGTACTCTCCTGTATTGGTGGCGCGTCCGGCGTACTCGGTGCCGTCAGCGTGTCTTTCTTAAAAGGTTCACGAACACCACCTGGCGTTATGGGATCAACTGCTACGGCAGTTGCCGTAAAAGCGAGACATAGGCAGAAAAAAAATGCCCTTGCGGGCGCTGTACTAACAACGAATTCGCTCACTTACATCCCCTAAACTTTCCGGCCCTCCCATCCCCACGGGTAAACCTGAACCTTATATATTGTTCTTTAATTGGTAGAGTGAATTTTACCCCTCCTGCATCGTACGCAGCAATCGAATTAAGTTACTCATTTTGTAGGATATTTCTGATCTTTTTCCAACAAAAATTAACTTTTTTTAGAATTTCTAAATATTTATTTATTAAAAATCATTCGGTTATTATAGTTATCTAATAATTTAGATTTGCTTACATGGATAACTTAATGCTTTTCGGAAACTAGAATCTGCCTAAGTGTTAACAAATGTGCCAATGAAATTTTTTTTGCCACAGACTATTTAAATAAAGAAATTCGCGCCGTTACAGCGTATAGATTCTGAAAAGGGCTACCCAGGGTGAAAACCCTGGCACGCAAAGTCACCGGTCTAAAGGGGCAACTCTAAGACAGCGGAACTACCAGAACAGACAAGTATCAAGGTATTGTCAGTCCTGTAATCCGTTTCAGAACAATGATTCACTGAAACGGAGCACACAATGCGTAATTTATTATTTATTGTTTTTTCACTGCTGTTAACTGCATGTTCAGCGCACAATAGCGGTATTTCAAAAAAAACTCCTCAATTTAATCAAACATGTCCTGAAACGGTATGTGGTGTTGCCAAATTACCGTGGCAAGAAGTGTTACGCCGTAACAGTTTAAAAACGGTATCTCAAACGCCTAAAGCCGGTATCAACATGACCGCTGCACAAACTGCCCAAATTGTCCGCGACGTTTATGCGCACGTAATGGCCACAACCCGTTACATGGAAGACAGCAAAGTTTACGACCGTTTTGACCTTTATCCTACCCGCGCGCAACTTGAAAATGCTCGTAAAGATGGTGTCTATCGTGGTGACTGCACAACCTTTAGCCATCGCTTCTACTACTCATTAATTGACCATGGCATTCATCCTTCCAGAATCCTGCGCGTTCGCATGGACAACCTGCATCGCCAGGGTCCTGTCACTAACCACATGACTGTTGTCGTCGATAACACGTGGTTACTCGATAACAATGAGCCTTCGAAAAAGGTTATTCTGTTTAAAGATACGCGTGGTACGCCTAAAATGTGGTTATCTGAAAACAACGCTGGCTGGTACATGGCAGCAAGTGGTAACAGTCCATTGATGGATACCCGCTTCAAAGGATTTTCAACAGCCATGTTCTAAGCATCAACGTTGTATTTCAATCTAGACAAATTTACTGCCCCACTGGAACTGTATCCGCTATACTGAGGTCATATTCTTTAGATAACATTGCACCAGAGGAAATGACCATGAAAACACAGCGCCAATCTGCCAAAACCCTGCTCCTGGCTAGCGTATTAACGGTTAGTCTTGCAGGCTGTCAAACACCGCCAACTCAAGAAGATACTGGGCGTGTGGTCGGTTCCGTCCTTGGAGGGGTTCTCGGTTCTAATGTCGGTAAAGGAAGTGGTAAAACTGCCGCGATTATTGCTGGCACCATACTCGGTGGCTACCTGGGTGGTGCAGTAGGTAAAAGTATGGATGAAAACGATCGCTATCGTGCCAACCAGGCCTTTGAAACTAATCCAACCAATCAGTCAAGCTCATGGCGTAATCCGGATAACGGCAATGAATACACCGTAACGCCCACTCGCACCTATGCAAATGATAGTGGCCCATGTCGTGATTACACTACCGAAGTCATTATTGATGGTCGTCGTGAATCAGCAACGGGTACTGCTTGTAGAGAAGATGGTAAATGGCGCGTTGTTAATTAAAATTGCGATTTGTACGATTTAGCACTGTCATTTTGGATCAGAGTGAAAACTAGTTTATTTTTTCTCTGATCCAAAATAACAACACCATAATGATAAATGAATAAACCTTTCTCTGAATCCTGTGAACAAAATAAACATGTCATCCTTGATGTGTTGAAAAAGGAATTTGCGCAACGAAAAAACGTGCTTGAAATTGGTAGCGGCACCGGACAGCACGCCGTATTTTTTGCTAATTATTTAACCCATCTTCATTGGCAATGCAGTGATCGAGAATCTGAACTACATGGTATGACTGCATGGCTTAATGAAGCCAAGTTAGAAAATATCAAAGAACCTATTGCACTTGATGTATTGTCTAATCAATGGCCAGGCAAAAAGTATGACGCTATCTTTAGCGCTAATGCTGTTCACATTATGCCATGGCAAGCCGTTGAGTCACTATTTAAAGGCTTAAATAATTGTCTCGATGAAACTGCCGTTGTTTGTTTTTATGGCCCTTTTAATTACGCAGGAAAATTCACCAGCGAAAGTAATGCCCGTTTTGACCAATGGCTAAAACAGCGCAATCCCTTAAGCGGTATCCGTAACATTGAAGATCTCAATGAATTAGCACTACAATGTGGACTCACACCCAGCAATGACTATGCAATGCCGGCAAATAATCGCATAGTATGTTGGTGTAAATAAGACCAAATACACTTAATTAAGCTTTAATACTTTCCTCAGCCAAAGACCCAGCGCATCGATTTCATCTGGCACCACGGCATGCGGCATTGCATAGCTATGCCATTCGACCTGATAACCTTGTTCTAATAATAGATCCCGTGACTGCTTTGCAAACCCAATAGGAATAATCTCATCCTGTTCACCATGCCCATAAAAAATAGGCACGTCCTGATTGGCAGCATGTTTTTCGCTCGCCAGGGTATCTGCCAAAGGTACATAGGTGGACAGTGCCATGATGCCGCCAAGGCGCTGCGGATACCGTAAACCCGTTTGCAGAATAATCGCACCACCTTGTGAAAATCCAGCCAGAATAATTTTATTTGCGGGGGTTCCTTGTGCAATTTCCAACTCAATTAATGCAGTCAGCTGTTGTTGAGATTGCTGAATACCTTTCGCATCTTGCTGCTCACCCAAATCAGCTTCGGCAATGTCATACCACGCCCGCATCACATAGCCTGCGTTTACGGTTACCGGCATCTTCGGCGCGTGCGGAAATACAAACTTAATGGCCGCATCCGCTGGCAAATCTAGTTCGGGCACAATTGGCTCAAAGTCGTAGCCATCAGCACCCAGACCGTGTAACCAAATAACAACCGCCTGCGGTTCGCCAGCGGGTTCAATAATGACTGCTTCTAATGTTTTGGACATAGCGACTACTTCATAGGTGAGAAGAAAAATAATGAATGCAGGCAACAGTATGACTGAAAAATGTTTTCTATTCACAATCTAGCCTGGCCTATAGCGATTTTAAACGTTATTTTTATAACGTTTATAAAATAAACATGATTACATTCGATTTAATCAATAAATTCTTTCACAACTAACTCTTTATTCACTCTCATATTTTCCCTGCCGGGCAAGACTATTCAATCTGGCCCGATTCAACAGGGCTTGCTGAGTAACCTCATCATTTTCTACTTTACCCTGCCAGGCATGCAAGGCGGGTTGTTGTAATGCACGTCCATAAGAAATGCTCAGTTGCCACGGGGCGCTGCCTGCTGACTGGTTAATGGCATTGAGATTACGCGTCGCCTCCTCCGGGCCTTGTCCCCCCGAGAGAAAGTTAATACTGGGGACGGCTGCAGGTACTGCTCGGCGAAGAATCTTGAGTGTTTCACTCGCAACTTCTTCCGGGTCTGCAGTGCGCATATCTGCACCAGGCACTATCATATTCGGCTTGAGTATCATGTGCTCCAGACTGACATGGTGCTTGTGCAAAGCATGAAAAACTGAATACAACACATTTTCGGTGACTTCTGCACATCGATCTATATCGTGATTACCATCCATTAACACCTCAGGTTCAACGATAGGCACTATGCCCATTGCCTGGCAGACAGCGGCATAACGCGCGAGCATTTCTGCATTGGCATGCAGCCCCAAACAGCTAGGGTTTGTATCGGTAATGGCATATACCTCGCGCCACTTTGCAAAGCGCGCTCCCTGTGCCTTGTATCCTTCAAGTCTTTCTAGCAGACCATCCAGACCATAGGTAATTGAATCTCCAGGCGCACCGGGCAGTGGCCCTTTGCCTTTATCGACTTTGATACCTGGAACGATAGCTTGTTGCCACGCCAATTCCGCCAGAGGCATTTTTGCATTATTTTTTTGTCCCAGTGTTTCTTCAAACAGGATCACACCCGATATGTATTTACCAAGATCAGGTGTACTCAATAACACGCTTCTGTAATGACGACGATTTTCCTCAGTGGATTCTACTTTGATCGCGGCAAAACGTTTTGCGATGGTTGGAGCGCTTTCATCGATTGCAAGGACACCTCGCGTATTATCAACCATGTCAATAATGGTCTGTTGTAATTCGGTTGTAGTGCTCATAGCTCATTACCTCATTCAATCAGGTTAGCTTCTAGTACCTATTTCGTTCTATATTTTGTATAACATACTTCTCCAACTCAACCAGGAAAAATACCGACCAGGATACTGAACCATATCAAGCCATCTAAACATGTCCGGCATACATCCCCTCGATCTCACTTGCAAACTTTTCCTCGATACGGGCTCGTTTCAGTTTCATGGTCGGCGTGATTAATCCGCCTTCGATCGTCCAGGGCTCCAACGTCAGACAGACCGCATGCACCTGCGCATGATGCGGAAAACCATGCAAGCATCGCTCTGCAAGTTGGGTCAGCACTGCCTTGTGAAGCGCGTCGTTCTGCAGTGAAGCCGGATCATCAGGACGCAGTGCTAGCTGCGCTGCGAACTGTTGCCAGACATCCGGATTCAATACCAGCAAGGCGCCCAGGTAGGGCCGACCCTCACCCACCACCATGGCCTGTTCAAACAGTGGATCGAGATCAATAGCAAGCTCCAGGTCTGCCGGCGGAGTCTTCTCGCCGGTCGACATGACAATAATTTCCTTGATGCGTCCCCGGATACAAATGTGGCCGTCAACAAGCTCAGCCACGTCCCCGGTATGCAGCCAGCCGTTTTCATCAATGGCTTCCCGCGTTGCTTCGTGTCGCTGCCAATAACCCAACATCACCCCCGGCGAACGGAGTAGCAGTTCATTATCGGCCCCCCACGAGATCTCCACGCCCGCCAGGGGTGGGCCGACGCAGGACGGCATGTTGTTGTCCAGGTGATTGCCACTCACTACCGGCGCGGCCTCGGTCAAGCCGTATCCCTGCAGCAACGGCAGGCCGAGGCCAATAAAAAACTGCGCAATGGTCTCCGTCAACGGCGCGCCACCACTGACTGCGATCCTAATCCGTCCACCCAAACGCTCCATAATTTTCTCTGCCACAAGGTGGCGTAGCAAGGGCCACAACAATCGCTGAACGAGCGTCGGCGCCGGGCCGCGATCCTGCTCGGCTTTAAAGCGTCGCCAGCCTATCGCTATCGCCTGCCGAAACAGTGCTTGCGCCAGACCTCCTTTGTCTACCAGCTTCTTCTGGATCTTTGCATACACGCGCTCGTAGATACGTGGTACCGAAACCAGAATGGTGGGACGGATGGTCACCAGATCCTCTGCCAACGTCTGGATCGAGCGGGCATAGGCCACGCAACTGCCGGCCATCATCGGCAGGTAGTAACCGACGGTGCGCTCGAAGGCGTGGGAAAGAGGCAGAAACGACAGGAACACATCTTCCCGATAAGCCGGCGTCGCTTCCAGCACGGCATGGGTATTCCAGAGGATATTACGATGAGACAACATCACCCCTTTGGGGTGCCCTGTCGTACCCGAGGTGTAGACGATGGTGGCCAACTCATCAGGTCCGGCAACATATCTGACCGTTTCCCCACAAGGCTCCTCCGTTAGCGCAGGCAACGCAGGTACACTGCGCAGAAGTGGATCAGGTAGGTCCGCAGCACCCAGGCACAGGACGCACTTCAGTTCAGGAAAAGTGGTTCGGCTTGTCGCCAGCGGCTGCCACTGCGTTGGCGCGCTCACCAGCAACAGGCGAGCACCGGCATCCGCAAGGATATAAGCAATATTGTCAGGGGTATCGGTGGTATAAAGCGGCACCACCACCAGCCCCAGAGCAAGTGCCGCCTGATCGAAACACACCCACTCCACACTGTTGGGAAGCAGGATTGCGACCCGGTCGCCAACAGCCAATTCCTCGTTGGCCAGCATCTGTTGCCAGTGCGCCACCAACCCGGCTATCTGTTTCCAGGTATAGGTTTTCCACTCCCCGTCGTCCGCATCATACTGGCGGTAACCGATGGCATCCGGGGTTCGCGCCACCCGCTGCCGGAACAAGCCGGGCAAACTTCCCGCCTCGTCTAAGTCAATAACGTCCAACTGCAGATCACTCGCATCGTGCTCTGATAGTTCGCTCATCATCTACCTTCCTTCGTGCCAACGTCTACACACTCTACCCATTAAGTTATTTCACTACTATCGTCATACCCGCGGTGTCTCCCGTGCCAGATCCGGTTCACCCAGATGCTGCAATATGTCAGTACGCGACGAGTCACGCAGCTTTAGCGCTGCGGCCCAGTCCGTCCCGGCTGGCAGGATCGGCGCCCCGACGCTAACGCGCACCACACCGCGGTGCGGAAACCGGGAATTACCCCGCAGCAACGAGCGCGTTCCGCGGATCGTTACCGGCACTACAGGCACACCCGCATCGGCGGCAACAACAAAGGCGCCCATGTGAAACGGCAACAGGCCTGGCATACGCGTAAAGGTGCCCTCTGGGAAAAACACCAATGATCGGCCCGTCTGGATCGTCTGCACGGTATTACGTGCATCGGCCACCCCGCGCTGCTTATCAAACCGCTCTACGAACACGGCACCGATGCGCCGTAAAAATCGACGCGGAATAAACTTCTCAGCCAGTTCCGCTTTAGCCACAAAAGTAAATTCACTGGGTAACGTCGCCACTAGCAACACTCCATCCAGATAGCTGGCGTGATTAACGACAATCACACAGGCCTGACCCGGTCGCCACTGCTCCAGACCTTCTACCCGTAATGGTACACGGACCAGATGAAACAGCAGCCGCGCACTTCGACGCATCACTGCCCAGCGCAAACGGGCACCAGGCAACAGTGCGATCAGCATCCATGTTGGGGTCGCCAGCGACCAGAAAATGATATGCGCGTAAACCGCATAACCCGTGTCTATGAATCGCCGCCACCCGCTACGTAGACGCGGTCGCAATGAGGCCAGGGCAAGACGCACAATCTGCCACCATACGGCGCGTGGCCGCTGGCCAATGCGACCCTCTGCATACAGCTCGCGCACAGCGGCGCGGCGAATCTTGCCGCTGGACGTTTTCAACACCGTGTGCGGCGGCGCCAACACTGCCTCATCTGGCGACATGCCTAACAGGTCAGTGGCGACCTCCCGGACCTGAACATGCAATGCCTCCAGTGCGTCTGTTTGTGCCTCACGGGTTTCGGCAACGACGATCACCCGCTCGGTGCCGGAGTCGACGTCCGGGATACCGAATACCGCCACACATCCTTTACGGATGCCGGGGATATCACCCACCGCTTCCTCCATCTCATACGGATATATGTTTCGCCCGCCACGGATGATGACGTCCTTGATCCGGCTGGTTAGGTAAACCTGACCCTCGGCGACATAGGCCAGATCGCCGGAATCCAGCCATGCCCCATCGATCAACCGCCGGGTTGCCTCCGCGTTGCGAAGATAACCACTGGTGGTGGATGGCCCCTTGAATTCCAGCCGTCCCTCCTGGCGTTCCGGAAGCTCATGCCCAGCGGGGTCGACAATGCGGATCTGGTAACCCGGTAGCGGCTGGCCGCAGGCGACAAACTCCAGCATGTGTGACTCCGTTGCCTTGACCGGAACCGCCTTGCCCAAAGATGCAAAAGGCTCCCGCTGGATGCGGTCGATGTTCGGTCCATGACCGGGGGACGGAAAGGCCAAGCCCACCGCCGCTTCAGCCAGACCATAGACCGGCGCCATAGCCTGGGGTCGGAACCCATAGGAAGCAAAGCGCTCTGCAAAATGCCGCACCGTGTTGGGGCTGACCGGTTCGGCGCCGTTGAAGGCCCGCCGCAGACTGCTCAAATCCAGTCCTTTAAGATCATGCTCACCTACCTTGCGCAAGCACAGCTCATAGGCGAAATTAGGCGCCGCGGTCAGGGTGCCGCGGTGCTTATGGATAATCCACAGCCAACGTTGCGGGTGGGTTATAAACGCCATCGGCGACATCAACACCAGTGGCATACCGTAGTACAGGCTGCCCAGCCAGGCACCGATCAACCCCATGTCGTGGTACAGGGGCAGCCAGCTAACAAAGACATCGGTGGAATCGACCTGCACCGCTTCGCCCATGGCACGGATATTGGCCAGCAACTGGGCATGGGTCAGAATCACACCCTTGGGTTGGCCGGTGCTGCCTGAGGTGTATTGCAGGAAAGCGATATCCTGCGGCTGAAGCGGTGGCTCGCTAAATGTGCCAAAGGGAGATACCAGTTCATCCGGGGTAACCACCGCGAGCAATGTGTCGACCTGCGCCTTGAGTAGACGAGCTACCCGTTGAGCCTCCATCACCGTGATCAACAAAACTGCCTGTGCATTAACGAGAATGCCCGCATGACGATGTAGATGATCCTCGATCTGTGAAGGGCGAAACGGCGGGTAAATAGGGACGGGAATGCCACCGGCCAATAGAATGCCGAAAAAACTGAACAGGTAGTCAGGGCCGGTGGGTAGCATGATGGCCACGGTCTGACCGGGCAGCAAGCCCCGTGCCTGCAAACCAACTGCACAGGAACGCGCACCATCCGCCAGCGCCGAATAACTGATGACCTCCGGCTCGTCCCCGTCGCCATACAAATAAACATGCGGGCGTTGCGGATGGCTGTGCACATGCCAGTCGAGCATCTCTGGAAGCGTCCCGGCAGCATGTGGTACACCTTCCTGCTCGTCCAGCGCTGCCATCGGCACGACCTGGCTTGATGGCTTGCGGCGCCCTGCGGCACCGGTCGAGTGTAGCGCCCGCAACAGATCGCGCGGGGTCTCTGCACTCGCCAGCAACTGTTCCGGCAGGCTGCGCTTAAAGCTGCGTTCAAGACGCAATAGCAACTCCACCCGAGACAAGCTATCAAAGCCCAGATCGCGATCCAGATTACTGTCCAGCGTCACGCGCAGGGAACGTTTGCGCCGTGGATGTAGTTCCAGCGCAAACTGGCGCACCAGCTCCAACACGGCTTCAACGCTAACCTCGACAGCCCGTTCCTCGCGTTGTTCAGTTTCCCCCGTCACTATTCGCCCCTTGCGGATAACTATTTCGGGTCGGTTTCCAGTCTATCAATATTAAGCGATCGTTCGCTGAAATTCAGTAAATGGCTGACTCTATTGTTTCAGACACAGCGACTACTTTAATGAATGAGAAAAAATAATTAGCACAGGTAACAGTTTGGCTGAATAATATTTTTTATTCATAGTTTGTCAGTATATTAATAAATGACTGTAATCGGCGGTGGCTTCAACTGGTCGATGCAACACATGCATTAAGAAAAGGGTACTGACCCCTTTTATTTTCTGACCCCTTTTATTTTATTCTCCATTTATTATGGCCCAGCATCAACGTATGCCAACACAGAGGCCGAATATACGTGCGCAATCGATCTTGAAGCCAGAAGACAGTTTGTTTGCAAATGAGGAGGAGTCCATATACGGACGTTCATCTCAATAGAATTTTATTCTTTCATGAGTAAAATGATATTTTAGGCTATTCTATCTGTCTCCCGTAACTCCAAAGCTGCTGTTCAACCGTACCATCTGTGTAAGTAACTTCCAGCTCTCCATGTGGTTTGCCCTCATCAAATTCACCTTTATAGCGGGTACCGTCTGGCTCAATTAAAAGACCTTGTCCATGGAGCTTCCCATCTCTGAATCCGCCTTGATATCGACTGTCATCAGCCTTGATTAAGAGCCCTTGGCCATGTGGCTTACCAATCTTAAACCCACCTTCGTAGCGCATACCATCCGGCCGAGTAAAAGTCCCTTGGCCGTGCTTCTTGCCATTCTTGACACTACCTTCGTAACGAGTTCCATCGGTTTTAGAAAATACACCACGGCCGTTTGGTTTACCTTTTCTAAATTCCCCTTCGTAGCGAATACCACTAGCTAATGTAGATACCCCGTGACCATCTGGCTTTCCATTTTTGTACTCACCTTCGAACCGGTCCCCTTTAAGGTTGGAAAGAACCCCTTTTCCATGTTTCTTGCCATTTCTATATCCCCCTTCATAACGGGAGCCATCATCCCTTGTGGACACCCCACGGCCATGTTTCTTGCCATCTTTGTATTCCCCTTCATAACGGGAACCATCCTCCCATGTGAATACCCCTTGTCCATGTTTCTTGCCCTTTCTGTATCCCCCTTCATAACGGGAACCATCATCCCATGTTGACACCCCACGGCCATGTTTCTTGCCATCTTTGTATTCCCCTTCATAACGAGAACCATTCTCCCAAGTGAAGATCCCTTCACCATGCTTCTTGCCTTCCTTGTACCCTCCTTCATAACGGCTACCACTTTGCCAGGTAAATACACCGCGGCCATGCTTCTTGCCATCCCTGTATTCCCCTTCATAGTAGTTGCTCTCTTCGCCATTTTTATACCACTGCAACCTACCCTTACCGCTTGCTTTACCACCAGCACATTCACCAGACCATGATATGGCCTTACTTGGCCCTGGATATTCATTCCAAACTGAGCAACTAGTTTTAGAGTCAATAATCCATTCGTCTTTATCTGCAGCTTGTAGTGTTAACGGGAAACAAAGAGAAAGTAACAGCAGAATGCTTAAATGAGATATACGCAGAATAAAGGACACTATCAACTCCTGTTACATTGTTATTTTATTATGAGCAATCTGCTTATACATGAAGCTTATAACGCAAAACAGATTTATCAAATCAAGTGATCTGACCCCTTGATCAGAGTCAGTTCGCTGTTTCAGGGAGAACGTAATCTTGTATGTTAGCGTTATAAATTTTATATACGTTGAAAGCCTCAATAAGCGCCGTTCGTTCGGCTTTGTTCGTATATAAATTGTGCAATACTTGGCGCACATCCTTCAAGGACTGCACGTTTGTATAAAACTTCTGAAGGTTAAGTATTTCATCCCCAGAAAATACGTCTGACAGCCGGTGTAAATTTGACGTCCAAGCGTTTGATTGCAGCCCTGGTGGCGGATACATCGCCGATCTCTCAATAGGCGCTACGGAAACGGGTTCGTCTAATTCAAATACCCAATTCCAATCTTGCTTCAATAAATTCTGGTTTGCCTGCACCTCTGCCATAACGAGCTGCCGTGCGATACCATCCGCTTTCTTTTCTCTACGCTGAGTAGCCCGATCAATAAGATGAATTGATATTAGGCTTGTGCCAGCTCCTATCAAAGCACCCAAAATTGCGCCTACTAGGCCGAAGATCGCATCACGTGAAATGCGTCCCTCATCTTCGCCAGTCGCCATACCAAAGTCGATAGTTGGAGTTGGAGTTGGAGTTGGACTGAGTGATGGTTTCCATTTGGGGTTAAGACCACTGAAATTTTCTTCCTCGGCATAAGTAAAACCTGATGCGACGATACAAATCATATACAGAAGAACCCATGTGGCTGTTTTCTTGAATGTCATGGTAGCAAATCCTTATTTTGGAAAAATAAAAATTAAAGAGGTCAGTAACCTTTTTTAAATGTTTGCTATGGGTCGTCAAGCCTTATTTTTATTATCATGTCTGCCTACGGCCAATAGCGGACATTTCAATCGAGTCTGTCCCCATTGATTTCTTACCGTCAAAATGGCCTATATCCTACAAAGTGGCTTTTTGTTTTTCCTGAGAACATGATCTCAATAGGTGATAAAGGCACTTCGTTCATAACCAAGCCATCAATAAAAAACGAAAAATTTTCCGCTGGGTAAATTGGGAGCATTGGAAATCGCAATACAATGCAGGTAGGCCTTGTCACTTCGATTTTTCGAGCTGATTCTATTGGGAGCATTTGTCTAAAGGCCTCCAAGGCAACGCAACCCATTTCACTTGATGGTAGACTTTGAGCTTTCCCCCTCATGTTCGGCCTGATCCACGCTGCACTTATGTGCCAACTATCTGGCTTTAAAACAATGCCTTTATCACGAATTATTCTTAAAGATGAGGTATCTACGGTTAAATTATTTATATATGAATTTATATATAACTCAACAATAAAATAATCCAAGCTTGATTTTAGCGGCTTAGAATAACTTCCTGGTTCTTCAAAGTAATAATATGATCGGAATCCTCTACCATCTTGAGGAAATAGTGGTATATAACCAGGGGCAAATGTGCTTGCCAATTCATACCGATTTTGGGGTATAACGTAGATATTAATGCCATTATTGGAATGATTACTTTCTCCGCCACTCCTGCCAATTTCTTCACTGACTAAATATTGAAACGAGCTCCCGCAGCCAGCCAAGCTGAATATTATTAAATATAAAATAATGTATTTCATACTATTTTAATTTTCACTCAGATCCAAAATTATTAAATAAAGGGGTCAGTACCTTTTTTATAATGTCTGCTTTGGGTCGACAGCAGTCACTTATTATTTATTTTCTTAAAGGATTAACAATACTCTCTGAATATATTTTTGTAAGTAGGATGAGACTTACATTGATATTAAGTTTTTTAAACATAAAAAAAGGCC
>Ga0316207_10002543_pt1 | contig 18504 bp, 8 predicted proteins | sample 6weekpyrite_MG_FD_204943 | JGI IMG/M metagenome (GOLD analysis project Ga0316207, IMG submission 204943) | Microbial mat bacterial communities from mineral coupon in-situ incubated in ocean water Damariscotta River, Maine, United States -... | ecosystem: Environmental > Aquatic > Marine >...
CCTAATTCACTGGCAAGATCCCGGAAGGTGAGTGGCTTATCTGCGTCGCCTAACACCGATAAGATGAACTCGCGACTTGGAATTGGGCGTTGATACTTTTCCGCTTCACGCTGCGAATGTGGGTCAGATGGTGCACTTTTAGGTTTAGTCATACCGCTATTGTGACACCCTATATGAGTATTGGGAAATCAACCGAGAGAAGTCGTATTTATGGCCGGTTTCTCACTTGGTTGATTTAATAAGGCCTAAACACTCTTGTTATCGACCATCTGGACTCATTCTTGAATCAAGGTGTCCACTATACCCATGAGTTTATTGATAGTTTTGTCCTCAAAAAGGCTGTCAGGCGCTCTGATACTGTGCTTTTAAAATCAAAACCCAGGACAGGGAGATAAAACACCGTGTTATGGCTCTGCAGATTGCTTTCTGGATTGCTTTATAACGAATGTTCGCCAATTTACACAGGGTTAATCAGAGCACTTCTTGGAATTGACTTTAATAAGGGCAATAGGTAAAGTGCCGCCGCACTTGCCGAAGTGGTGAAATTGGTAGACACGCTAGCTTCAGGTGCTAGTGGGGGCAACCCCGTGGAGGTTCAAGTCCTCTCTTCGGCACCATTTTCTTCCTCACCATAAGACACCGTTAGATACTTAGAAATCCATTTTATCTAATCAGCAGGATCAGTTGCTTGTTTACAGCAGTAATATCGAGCTTGTGTCATTGATGAAATTATAAAATGAAAAAGCGGGTATTAAACCCGCTCTTTCATCTGTTTGAATACACAAAGAGTCATTAATTCTTACGACAGACCTCGTAACATCCAGACAGTTTTTTCATCGACCCACTTATAATCAGAGAGCAACCATGTTGACTATTTGAAACTCCCAGGCCTGTTTTTTTGGCTACCAGGATTAGGCCCTGTTCAGTTCAGGTCAAACCGATCCGCTGTCATCACCTTTGTCCAGGCTGCAACAAAATCCGTCACAAAATTCTGCCGGGCATCATTCGATGCATAGGCTTCGGCAATCGCGCGTAGCTCTGAGTTTGAACCGAAGATCAGGTCAACCGGGGTAGCGGTCCATTTAAGCTTACCTGACTTACGATCATGGCCTTCGTAAATACCTTCGTTTGAAGACTTCGACCACCTGGTCGACATATCGAGCAGGTTAACGAAGAAGTCGTTGCTCAAGGTGCCAGCACGATTAGTGAATACACCATGTCTGGAACCACCCATGTTGGCATCGAGCGAACGCAGCCCACCGACCAGTACCGTCATCTCCGGTGCTGTCAGGGTTAACAGGTCAGCCCTTTCCACCAGCATTTCTGTTGGTGTCCCGTAGCTCGCACTGTAGTAGTTGCGGAATGCGTCAGCCGTTGGTTCCAGTACCGCAAACGATTTCACATCGGTTTGTGCCTGGCTGGCATCCATACGGCCCGGTTTGAAAGCTACCGTCACTTTGTAACCGCCTTTCTTTGCCGCCTTCTCAATGGCCGCCGCACCGCCAAGCACAATCACGTCTGCCAGCGATACTTTTTTGCCAGCCTTCAGTGATTTGTTGAATGACTTCTGAACCCGTTTCAGTTTCTCCAGTGCTTTTGACAACTCGGCCGGGTTATTAACGGCCCAATCTTTTTGTGGTGCCAGCTGAATACGTCCGCCATTGGCACCACCGCGCATGTCGGAACCGCGGTATGTCGAGGCTGAAGCCCACGCGGTTCTAACCAGTTCAGACACACTCAGGCCAGAGTCAAGAATTTTTGACTTCAGCTTGGCGATGTCACCGCCGTCAATCAGCTTATGATTAACCACTGGGATCGGGTCCTGCCACACGAACACCTCACCAGGCACTTCTGCACCTACGTAACGCGCACGAGGACCCAGATCACGATGCGTCAGTTTGAACCAGGCGCGGGCAAAGGCTTGATCAAACGCCTTTGGACTCTTCAGGAAGCGCTCGGTAATCTTGCGAAAACCCGGATCTTTTTTCAGGGCTATGTCAGTCGTAAACATGATCGGCGCATGTCGTTTACCCTTGATGTGTGCATCCGGAACCGCGCTTGCCGCGGCTTTATCGGTTGGAATCCACTGGCTAGCACCCGCTGGGCTCTTGGTCAGTTTCCACTTAAATCTCATTAGGTTATCCAGGTAGAGGACCGACCAGGCCGTCGGTGTCTGGGTCCAGGCGCCTTCGAGACCGCTGGTGATGGTGTCTTCAGCATTACCCTTGCCACATTTGTTCTTCCAACCGAAACCTTGCTCTTCGATCCCGGCAGCGGCAGGTTCTGCACCAATACACTCACCTGACTTGGCGCCATGGGCTTTACCCAGGGTATGTCCACCTGCGATGAGCGCCACGATCTCTTCGTCGTTCATCGCCATGCGGCCAAACGATTCACGCATGTCTTGCGCGGCAGCAAGCGGGTCAAGATTACCATTCGGTCCTTCCGGGTTGACATAGATCAAGCCCATTTGAACGGCGGCCAGTGGCTTTTCCAGTTTGCCATCTTTATAGCGCTTTGCGTTATCAAGCCATTTGGTTTCTGAACCCCAGTACACCAGGTCAGCTTCCCAGTCGTCGGCACGGCCACCGGCAAAGCCCAGGGTTTCAAAACCCATGGATTCCAGCGCAACATTACCGGCCAGAATAATCAGGTCACCCCAAGAGACATTACGGCCGTATTTTTGCTTGACCGGCCACAACAGTCGGCGAGCCTTATCCAGGTTGGCATTATCCGGCCAGCTGTTTTGCGGCTCGTAGCGGATTTGGCCACCATCGGAACCACCCCGACCATCCCATATACGGTAGGTACCAGCACTATGCCAGGCCAGGCGGATCATCAGGCCACCGTAGTGCCCCCAGTCCGCTGGCCACCACTCCTGAGAGGTGGTCAACGTTTTCTCAATGTCTGCTTTCAGCACCTTCAGGTCGACGCTTTTGAAGGCCTCGGCATAATTGAACCCCTCACCATAGGGATTGGATGAAGGATCGTGCGCACGCAGTTGTTCAAGATTCAGTTTATCCGGCCACCAGAAACTGTTCGATGGCTTGGCATCGGCTAGTGCCATCCCGGTTAAAAGTAGCAGTGAGACAGAAATAGCTAGTGTGGTAAGTGTAATTTGAATTTGTTTATACATGGGTACATCTCCTTATGAGTAGTGTCTTTGATGTCACACAACAAAAGACTCAACATTTTCCTTACAAACAGAACAACCTGAACTTAATTCAGGCCGGCAATAAAACCTTATGTGCAACATGGAAATATCACCGTTTTGACTAGCTTCTTATAATCCATTTTTTGTATAGGATGATTTAGTTTTGTCTATCATGGAAAAAGCCCTATCAAAAAATGGAGGAGATTAGATTAAATCTAAATCCCTGTGCTTTACAACACCGAAGAAATTATGGAAATAGAGGGCAATGAATGACTAGAACCTTCCCCAATCAACGAACCGACACTCGAGTAATGAAATTCGAGATATTTTATTCGATTATGAAGATAATCTAGAACAGTGCTCACGTCAGATAGCGTTGCACCATCTTCATTAGCTCCTACCAAATCTGATCTAACAGTCGCATCGTCAAATCAGAACTACTACACGTGAGCACTACAAATAAATACCACGGTTCAAGTCCTGTTCTCGGCAGCATTTATTATTCGATAATAACCTTCTAACTTGGTGTTTTAGGGGGAGGGGTGGCCAATTCTGTGCCTAAGTCGGTTCACTTTCTCTACAATACACCCTTACACACTAGCCATAAAAACGCCGCCCGAAGGCGGCGCATAAACTTAGTCGTTATTTTGACAGAGAGCGTGTTTATTTAAACTCAATAAACATGGCTGATGTCCAGATTTTTGCATCATCCGTTTGGCGAGCAACAATATAGACAGGGCGATGACCATGTGGGCCGTTGTTGGGTGCCACTTCAAAGTTACCCGTCACCTCACGCGGCGCCTCTGAATCACTCATTCGCTCCATTGCCAGAAACATGTCAACACCTGGCAGATCTTTTTTCAACCGTGCCGCGTCTAAAAATTCTTCGCCGCTAAATTCCCATTCAAATGTTGGGCAGTGTACAAACGGATTACCTTTTAATGGGTCACCCACTTTTACATAACCATCAATCGTTCCTTCGATCTTGATTCTTGCATTTGCAAGATTCGATACATCCATTTCGATGGCATCAACATCACCATAGGTGTCACTCTTAAAACCAATGGTAATTGGATTTTCACGCCAGCAGGTTTCTTCCTTATGTTCAAAACCAAGCCCTTCAAATTCATTGATGATAGCGTTGGTGATAGTAATCTTACCCTTCCAGGCAGCCCAGCGGTAACGATCCTTAATACGTGCACCGCCCCAGCGAAAACGAATTTTCCGCTCGGAATAACCTAACTCTTTTTGTATATCTCGTTTCCATATCTCGCCATCTTGATCGTAGGCAATGATTTCATCCCAACCCACGTCGCCAAGAAAACGGTAATTTATTTGTGCAGCACCCTTGTGTTCAAACTCGTCGCCCATGATGTGCTTACCACACGTTGTTAAACCAAAAGTACGTTCCCCCGTTGAGGCAAAGGTATGACGTTCGCGTAAGGCAATACCAATAGCCTTGCGTGATAATTCCGGCGAGATCACACCAGAGATACCACCCTTGGTGCCGAAAACGGCAGTACCCGGTACGCCGCCACCACAACGACCACGGTGCTCGTCACCCGCCATACTTGCACCGATCTTATAGCCACGTTCCATTGCGTCTTGGTATAACCAGCCAAAATGTCCCCAGGCTGAACCAATCTCTATTAATTTTTCTAATTCAGGATGATGCCAGTCCATAAGACAACGACGACCTCCAACGTGAGGAGTTAACAAATGACCTTCCGGATCATGGGCATACGCTGCCCACAATTCTTCTAAAGGCCAGGCACCCGGATTAGCGACAGTTGTACCTGAATCTTCGTTCCAATCTACTGAACGTACGTGCGTACCATCTTTTAAGAAAGGAAACTCCGGCTCACCATCATGCAGGAAGATGACGTTATGGTCACCACCGGCACAAGAACTGCCACACCATTCTGTTCCCGGATAGGCAACGAACTCTCCGTCTTTGGTGATGTCACGAATCAATTCAACCGTTTTATCCCAACGTTCATGGGTAATATTGAAATCATTATGTGCAAAGGCCAGCACATCGAGTCCTGTTACATCACGTCCATAGGTCAGGTTATAACTAGTTGAGTTTGTGCCAACGGTGTCTTCTGAATGCACGTGTAGGTCAGTATAGAAAATGCGTGGAAAATCCAAATCTTTGTCGATAGTTACGTAGAAGGTATGTGGTTTAACAGCAGGATGTTCTGGCATGGTCGCCGTTATCGCTAATTCGCCAACCCTATCGGTCGGAATATCTTCCAGTAATTTAACAGACCAACCTTCTTTCGGTAGGATATAACTTTTTTCGTAACAAGTCTTACCATCCAGCGTTGCCGACACATGCACCCTGTCTGAACGTGACCAACAGGTATTCCCCCACTCATCCTCGGCCCGAATGCGTAGCGGAATTTTTTCACCCTGCTTAACTAATCGCGAACCTGCCCATTGCAGTAAAGCAGGATGACCTGGCTTAATGTTAATCGTTAAATCAGGGTCAACCGCCGCAAAACGTGACGTACCTAATGGATCGGCATAACACCGGAATTTAAAAAATTCTTCGGTGAAAGTTTGTACGCGCGTGCCAGGCCCGCCAAAACGTCGATCACCCATACGTATAACAATTTGATCACCCGATTTTAAATAACCATCATAGGTATCAACGATGATGGCTTTTTGGAATGGCCGCTCGTGACCTTTCTGATCAAAGCGAACAGACAATTTTTGAACCGACGCGGGACTCTGCCCCTTAACTGTTGGCGACGCATGATATTCTGCAGAAACATAATTCGCTCCTTTTGGATCGGTGGTTTGAAATAATTCCCAGTCAGAATAAAAACGGAACGTTGCTTTAAACCAGGAACCATCCGCCATGCCTGATTGACCTAAAGTATAAATAATCATGACTTCCTGCCATGAACCCGCAACCATTTCTTCTGTATTGCAGCTGACCGAACCAAGAAATGGCATACCCTTGGTCTTTTGGTATAAGCCAATAGGCGCAGTATAATTACCCAGTTTCTTCTTTAACTCTGCATCAGTCATTTTTTTCATTTGCGTACTTCTCCACACTTTATTTTTATATTTTAAGTTTCATTTTTTTATTAACTCGCAGATAATGTGCGACGCGGTTTTTCTTAATCACTTTTATGCTGACCTACCGCTGCCGCTGCCTCTTCAAATTGCTCTTTTTTACATTCTTTATTTATGCCGTGCCAAAATGTACGCACAACCACAAATAAGGTCAGCGCCATTAATCCCACTGCAACAGGACGCTGGAAGAACATGTACGTATCAAATTCAGAAATAATCACTACCTGTTGTAAAGCACGCTCCCACTCCGGGGCTAAAATAAAACCGATCAAGAAAGCCACATAGGAGAAATCAAACTTGCGCATATAGTAGCCAATAAAACCGAACGCAAGCATGATGCCCACATCAAACATCGACGATTTACCCAAATAAGATCCCATGATGCATGTGAATACAATGGTCGGATACAAAATCATCGCTGGGATATTGACCGCCTTGCAAAAATAACGAAGCCCGAATCGACCAATAACCAGGAGTAATAGGCTCGCAATTAACAGGCTTCCGTAAACGCCGTACATGAACTGGGCATTTTCCTGAAACATTAACGGACCCGGTTGCATGCCATGGATCATGAATGCGCCCATCAACATGGCAACAGCCAGGTTACCGGGAATACCTAAAACGAACAGCGGAATCATACTCGCGGCCACAACAGCACTGTTGGCAGATTCAGACGCAGCAACACCTTCCAAACGACCTTTGCCAAATTCTTCTTTATGTCTGGAACGTTTCATTGCCTGGTCATACGACATGAACGATGCCACTGGTGCCCCTAACCCTGGCATGGCACCAACACCAATGCCAATCAAACTACCACGCAGTAACGTCTTGATATTTGCAAAAAATTCCTTAAGCGATAGCATGCGATCTTCTAGCTTTGATGAAAACACATGGACCTTGTGTTCACCGCCGCCTTTTACGGTAAATTTTTCTAATTGCAGCAGGATTTCTGAAAAGGCTAGTAGACCAATTGCCACCGGTATCAGTGATATACCCCCACCAAATTGGTAGATATCAAAGGTTAGCCGAGGCAATGCCGTCACTGGCTCGGTGCCGACAAGGCCCACCAAAATCCCGAACCCTGCTGCGATTAAACCGCGGCAAATGGAATTAGTACCGATTCCGGCAATAACCGTCAGCGCCAGTGAAATCAAGGCAAAAATTTCCGCGGGCCCCATGAAAAGGGCCACTGCGGCCAAGGGTGATGCAATCAAAATCAGAACCAAGGTAGAAATAAAGTCACCCGCTACAGAACTATACAGTGCCATGCGCAATGCCTTTTCACCCTTTCCCTGTTGAGTGAGCGGATAACCATCCCATGAAGTAGCGGCTGCTTCTGGCGTGCCGGGTGTGCGCAAGAGTACTGCCGAGACAGCTCCACCAAAGAAGGCGCCTTTATTCAGTCCCACCAGAAAGCCAATGGCGGTTAACGGCGACATGTAATACGTCACAGGGATAAATAGCGCAATGGCCATGGGACCGTTGATTCCAGGTATGGCTCCGATCAGAACCCCTATGGCAACGCCGACAAATACAAACATTAGGCTGGCAGGTGAAAGAGAGTCCAGTAGACCCGCAATGATCATTTCCATTTTTTTACCCTACTACTTATTGTCATTCTTACTTTTAGAAAATCTGTGGACCAGGCACAGGGACGCCAAAGCCATAACGCATTACGATATAAAGCAATGCTGTCAGAATAACCGACACCACTATCGACTGAATCCACATGCGACTACCGATAACGTATTGGAAGATCATCAAAAAGATAAAAGACACAAACATGTAAGCAATATATTCAATTGCAACAACGAGTAATATGCACGGAATCATTATACTCGCAAGGTGCTGCAGTTTTACGCGTCCAACCTGTGTAAAACCAGCGCCATCTTCCCTATCTTCTGGAAATTCACTTTCATCAGAGGATATTGGTTTGTTCACGAAAATAGCCACGCCGATACGAAGCAGTGAAAGACAGGCCATGAACAATATGACGCCGACAGATACGTTGGGTACCAGTGCAGGTGAGGCACCGTAGCCAGGATAATCCGGTGTATAGGTGGGTATTCCCCACGTTAACATTACTATGCTAAATGTAATGATCACCAGATAAGCAATCGCGTCTCTTTTAATTCTTGTCACGCATTTTTCCTTTAGCTCAAACTTTCGCAAAACGAAATCACTGGACCGGGATGCTTCTCCGGCCCAATAATATTAGCTATTTGTTTTTATTATTTTATTTTTTCGCTAGCTTGCCAAAGGTGTCGTATAACTCCTTCGCGGTATTGTCTGCGTTTGTTTCACCCCATTTAACAGGCCGCATCAACAAGTTGCCCGTGATGTAATCTTGCGTTTCTTTATCATTGGCGAGTTTCCCCGCTGCTGCCAGAAGTTTCGCTTTCGCTTTTGCATCCAGCCCCTTCGGAGCGACCAGAGCAACAATCATTTCAATCTGCTCATCGTAGCCTTGTTCGCGCAAGGTAGGCACTGTAGGAATCGGTGGTAGCCGATCACCCAAGGCAGAAGCAATCAGTTTGATCTTGCCGGCTTCTACATTCTTGTACAGGATGGCACCTACGTAGCCGATAGAGACATGCCCACCGGTCACGGCCCTAATCACTGACGGCCCACCTTTAGAAGGTGTTAACGATAGCTTTACACCTTCTAATTTTGCCATACGTTTAAGCGCATCCCGGTCATCAGAACCATGAAACATGGCAACCATGGCTTTGTCATTTTTCTTATGCCACGCAAAAGCTTCCTTCAATGTATTCCATGGCTTGTCTGGGGTTGAAATAAAACCACTAGAGTTAAGCGCAACCAGCGTTAAAAAATCAAAGTCGTCGTACTTGTACTGTAGTTTGTCATGGTGTGGTGAATACGTGTATGCCGTTAACGATGTCACTCCGATGGAATAACCGTCAGTCTTGGAACGTCCAAGTTCCGTTGCCATAACGGTACCGTGTCCGCCCTTCACGTTCTTGACATTAATGGGCTGCCCCATAATCTTGCCCATGCGCTGGCTGAGGCCGCGTGCTAATCGGTCGACCTGTGCACCAGGTTGCACCATCGTCATGAACGTAATCGGACGGCTGGGATAATCTGCCGCGATAGCATTCGTAGTGAGACCAGTCATTATAAGACCGAGTCCAAGCTTAAGTATTTTTTGCATGTTAACTTCTCCGTGTTGTCAGGCTATGTAAATTTTTCACTTTCCCTTTAATAGCTTAAAAAACGACCTTCATTTAGTGAGCACCTAATACTAACGAACATGAAACAATATATTTGTCGCCTATATGACAAAATGGCACCGACAGTTAAATATTAAAAAATCGTTATACACTTCTAGAGCAATATTAGGTGACGCAAATAAAGCGTGGACGCTTGGCTACCTTACTCTCTGTTATCACGTATTATTATGATTGCAAAATGCCATCTGGCATGCACACAATCATCATGTCATGATTATCGTGGGACAGGAAAAAAGGACGAATCCATTGAGTACCGCCAGTTTGTATTCCACAAATCGGTTCGCAGATAACAATGCGAACAATATGCACCAGGACTTTTCCAGTATCGATGATGGCGGAGATGCTTGGTCAGATGCTCATTCGAATTTTCTTTCCAGCCTTTCGCCAGAGGAGATACAGGATCTTCTAACATGCTCGCGCCGCCTGAATCTAAAATCCCGCGACCAACTATTTCGTGCAGGCGATAGCGCCAACGATGTCTACATCGTCGCGAACGGCTGCATCCGTTTGTTCCAGGTATCGTCTACCGGTAAGGAGACCATTCTCTGGTTCAGTTTCCCCGGCGAGATATTCGGTATGGCTGAACTCTGGAGAGGCAACGATCGGCAGATATGTGCTGGTGCGAATGAAGCCACACAGGTTTATTCAATTTGTCGTAGCGATTTCACCCATTTTTTGGGTAAGCACCCGGAAGCGGCCATGAAAGCTATCGGCATCTTATCTGCTCGAGTTCGCGCCCTGGGCCATGTTCTAGTGGGATTGACCTCTGACAAAGTGGAGACCCGCATCGCCCGCTTGTTAATGCGTTTTGCTGCTGTCTCATCGGGAACACGATGTTGTTCTCACTCAAACGAAGGTGAAATGTGTGTCAACGTACGACTGACTCACCAAGATATTGCCAACCTGATAGGTGCTAGCAGGCAGACTGTGACGTCGACGCTGACGTATCTTCGTAAGCGGGGTGCGATCCGCAAGGTAAATCAACACATCCATATCATACAGCCCAACCAACTGCGCAGTCTTCTTGCGTTAAGTACGGCTTAAGGTTCATTCGTGACGTCACCAAACACTCCTCTGACCTGGCCACCAGAAGCAGCGCAGTATCCAGACAATTCTGTGCGCGCTTTTACCGCAGCAGGAAGTAATCTGGCACTGGACTTCCACGGCGATCCAACGACAGCGGGGTTGGCTGTATTCTCTGATGGCAATCATCACATGGCACTAGAAGCCTGTGTGCGTGCATTCCTGTCTGATAACCCGGACGTAGGCGACGTGTTCTACACAACCACCCCTCCCGCACCATTAGTGGATGCACTGAAGGGTGAAGGCCTGGTGATCGGTAATCTACGCATCAGTCGTAAGCCGGATGTGTTTATCAGTCCCGCCAACATATTAGATAACCTGGTAGATGCCGGCTTAATCAATAAGCACCTACCATTTGCAGAAAGCCGAGGCAACGTTATCCTGGTACGCAAGGGCAATCCGAAAAACATCACCTCTATCATCGATCTGTTATCTGATGATGTCACTGTGGCGTGCTCTAATCCCGTGACGGAAAAAGCGAGCTATGCAGTTTATGCAAAAGCGGCCATGGTTCTTGCGCGTGAAGCCGGTACAGATGGTAATGCTGTGGTAGAAAAATTATCCACAACAGGTCCGAATACAGTACATTCGAAAACTATCCACCACCGGGAAATACCAGAACTCATCGGTGCAGGCCATGCTGATGCGGCGATAATCTACTACCATTTAGCACTTCGCTACACGCGAATCTTCCCTGGCTTATTTGAGCTTGTAGATGTTGGAGAAGTACTATCAGGAAAGCGATCCTCATCAAACCCCACAACTCGATACCATATCGGGCTTATCACAAGTGCTTGCAAATGGGCTGAGTCGTTTGTTTCTTTCATGCAAAGCGATACAGCTCAAAGCTTATACGAAGATCATGGTCTTGTACGGCTATGCTACAATCATTCATTAACGTAAAGACCTGAAAGTGATATTTAAACAGGACGCGAAATGAACCGCGTACAGCCAAAAAATAAACTACATATTAACTAAGCAAGGCAATAAACTTCACGTATACCACTACTTGATGACAGTAGTCGAACTAAACTCCTGGCCACTAACCTTCTTTTTTTAACCTAGCTTCTTTAGGCAAATCAATATCCAGACTTTGAAGCAGTTCGCCTTCAGCATTTAAGATGCGGAAGTGTGAAAAAATATTATCAAAATCAGCACTGATATAAGATTGCTTGGCCTGAAATAATTCATTTTCAGCATTCAATAGATCTAACAAAGTACGCTGGCCAATATTAAATTGTTTTTGATATGCATCACGCGTTCTAATTGTCGCTTTCACATGATCATCCAGATATATCAATTGTTGTCGTGTCGCCGCAAAGGCATTCCAGGATAAACGCATTGTTTCGATGACTTGACGATAAGTACGATTACGTACTTCTTTGGCTTCATCAATCAGATGTGCTGTTTGACGTTTGCGCGCCAGATCACCACCACCATTAAGAAGGTTATAACGCATGCGCACCATTGCCTGGCTGTCATTGTTAGAACCAATCTGACCATCCAGATCATTATTCCAACTTTGCGATAACTCTAAATCAAACCGAGGATAAAATGTATTCCGTGAAGCACGATGTTGCGCCAGTGTTGCTTCAACATCAGCAACCGCTGACTTTAGAGTTGGATGCTTTGCGATCGCTTGCTTGATCGCATCATCACGCGTCGTTGGCATACTGTATTGCTGAGTTGTCGGTTTAATAAGCGTACCAACAGGTAATTCTCCGACAATACGAATATAACCTGTCTTCGCATCATCGTAATTACTTTGCGCGGCAATCAGATTAGAATTGGCAAGCGCTAAACGTCCGCTTATTTGTTCTAAATCCGCACGGCGACCAACGCCGGCATCACTACGTATCTTAATTTGATCAAAGCTACGTTTATGTGCTTCAAGATTTTCCTCTGCTAATTTAAGCTGGGTCTCGTTACGCAATAAGTTTAAATAAGCTTCTGTGGCATCCAGTGCAGTATTGCCAGCGACACCCTGTACAGTAAATGCAGTTGATGAAACACGTGCCTGTTGTCTTTCAACTTCATTCTTGGTCGCAAAGCCATCAAACAGCATTTGTCTCGCACTCAACGAGGCTTCTCGACGCGTTAAGGTAATGGAATTACGTCCTGCCCCTCGGGTCGAACTATTCTCGCTACGTTCAGTACCAATACCGGCATTAAGGTCTAACGTTGGTAAATAGCCTGCTTTTGCACGCTCCACTTCTTCATTACGTGAGCGTCGTTCATTAACCTGGATTAAGATATCCGGGTTTGATGTTATCGCTTGTTTTACTGCCTGCTGCAACGTAAAACTGTCGCTAATAACGGCCTTTGGTTTCGTTGTAACAACCTCTTCCTCCAACACTGGCTGGGGAGTCGCTGTTGCAATAATACTTAACTCAACACGACGGTTAGTTGCCCGTCCCTCTGCCGTGGCATTACTCGCAACCAGCTTGTCCATGCCAAGACCAATGACTTCGATTTTCGCGTTATCCAGGTTCAATTGTGACTTGAGGTAATCGGCCACATTTTGTGCCCGACTGAGTGATAAAACGTAGTTATCTGCAAAACGCACACGTGATCGAGGACGAATAACAGATGAATCTGTATGACCGGACACATGCAGTTGGGTGATCACTTTATCTGCAAACTGTTTTACAACCTCATCCAGCTGCTTTTTATCTGCAGCAGTAAGTGAAGAAAGATCACTGCTATATGCTGGACGTATTATATAAAGGCGTGAATTTGGTTGAATCTCTGGTGATGGAAGCAAGCCAAATGAAGTCTCAGGCTCAGCCGCCAAGGGAGTATTGACGCTTAATAAAAGAGGAAGTGCCAGGGCAGCAACCTTAGAAAGCGGGTAAAGCCTATTTTTGTTATATTTATGATCTTGCACGTATACGTCCCTTCCCTTCCAATAACAACATATTTATAGATCATGAAATATCATATAAAACATAATGTTATAATAGAAACATGATATCACATGTTAATATTTATTACAGTGTAGGGTAAATTATAACAATTGCGAACTCACACAGGCATGCACTTGTACGCGCAAATAGTGTGCAATATTACCACCCCACATCGGACGATCGATCCCCACAATCAACCACCACATTTTCTAAAAGACTTAATTCTTAGTAGTTTTTTAGCGTTTTCAACATGCTACAGGGATTATAGACAATTACTAGAGGGACGCATACTAAAAACCCCGAAAAAATCGGGGTCATTAGTCAGCGTGACAACATAGAGACCGTTAATCGATGATCAGCGTTCCATTATCAAGAAGTTGCGTCAGTGTCACGCTAGCATCAATACCGGCTGACGCTGAGCTGCCCTGTCCAATTTCATCATGCAGCACAGCAATATCAGTGAACGTGCCACTGCCCGTGGTATCAACACTTATCGTGACATCACCCGTACCTACATCGTAGCTCGCATTCACATAATCAGCTATCGCGTCATTGATAGGATCGAAGTTAGCCCCAGCGAGAATATCAGAGATGTCAATCGCATCACCTTCAGTTCCCGCGGATAGCCCACCAACCAGGTTATCGAAACCAAACACCTCATCAACACCGTTGCCGACATCATCGAAGTTAAACACGATGGTGCTATGTGACGCAGCATCATCAACAATAATGTCATTACCGAGGCCACCGATTAAGATATCGTTACCGCCGCCACTGATGAGGGTGTCATCGCCTTCCCCACCTTCGAGACGATCACCATCCGCTCCACCATCCAGTGTGTCACTAAAAGCGGTACCAACAATAATATCTTCACCAGCACCGCCATCAACCGTTACTCCATCAGCCGACACAACGACTGTTTCAGTGATTGCAGTTGATGTTGCACCAATACTGCCATTGCTACCATCTGATTGGTAAACCACTGTCTCAGAACTACCGTCACTAAAGAGCACCGTATACTCTACATTTTCACCTGCAAAATCAGCACCGGTGTTATTGTTTAAGTTATCGGTATCAATAGTGAATGCAAAATCATCTCCAACACCAAAACTACCTGGCTCGAAGAAAATATTCAGAACAATGCTGTCAAAGTTACCATCCGGCGTGAAACTGATATCCGTAGTAGCTATACCATTCAGCGTACCAAGTAACGGCGCAAACGACCCCCCTCCTACTGTATCGAAGAAACCAAAACCACCATCGGCTCTAAGGTTAATAGAAATACTGGTTACGGACACACCCGCTAGTCCACTGTCGTAACTAAAACCAATTTGATCCGGGTTATTAAACGTATTACCACTTGCCACTGTACCTGTTACAACTGCCGTACCTGGAATAGTATTCGTAACAATATTGCTCGCGCGACCTATTAATAAATCGGCACCAGCAGTCCCATTAAATGTTCCAGAATCAATAATGACATTAGTTTTATCAACGGTAAAGGTCGCTGAAGATGCCACCACATCACCATCGTTATCGACCAGGACATAATCAAAGATTGTGCCGCTTCCAGAGATGGTTGCTGGCGCATCGTATGAATAGGCACCTGTTGTAAAGTTCACAGCTAGTACGCCACCATCCACATCAGTAATCGTGATCGTAGTTGTCGCAATATCATAGACAAAACTATCTGTACCTGTTCCTGGAATGGTAACCGACACGATATTCGTATCAGGGTCATAGGTGTACTGAGTGCCAGCGACGGTGGTTAACGATTCTAAATAACCATCATCACCACCAAACACAACGCCGGTTGTTAATGAACCGCTTAAGAAACCCGTCGCAGTGGTATCAATAATAGTGCCTGACAACACTGAATCAAGCAGCGCAAAATTAGTAACAAGTACCGCATCCTGATCTATTGCAGATTGTCCGTTGAAAGCGATTGGATCAAGTGGCGCAGCAGAAGTAATACCCGTACCTATTCCTAATGCAAATGAATTAATTTCATTAGCCGTAAGGAAATCAGTCCACGCTGTTACCTCGTTCCCAATAATACCATCAGTACCGGTACCGTTATCATCTGTAGGTACACCATCAGAAAGGAAGTAAGAAACATTCTGAGCATTGGTAAGACTACCCGCATCGTTATAGGTATTTTGGATAGCGGCTAATGCTGCATCATAATCTGTCAGACCACCATCAGTTAGACCAGAAAGTAACGTTCTGGCTTCTGCAACCGTTACCCAGGTTGAGCCTGTCCCATTCGTCAAAGTCTGAGCATTACTTGAAAATGTAACAATTTGCACCATTACATCACCTAATGCATCGTAGCTATCGAGTAGGGTATTAATCGATGCAACAGCTGCTTCAAGACGCGTGCCACCAATACCTGAGGGGTCTCCCATACTGCCTGATACATCTAAAGTAATCAGAAGATTGGTATCAAGTGTATGGAAGGTATCCATAACCGGCCCTGCAACAGGTGAGTCATCTTCAATGCTAACCGTAATAGCATTCGTTGTCGTAGTCGTTTGGCCTGCCGATGTTGCAGTAACATCAAAGCCTAAACTCAACACATCTTCTTGACCTGTTATTGGGTGATCAAATGCACCAGATAAGGTGAATGTATAATTTCCAGCCGTATCAATAGTTACTGTTGCGACCGTAGTGCCGTTTGCTGTAGCTGTTAATGTCGACGTGCCTGTACCTGCCCAGTTAATCGCCACGCCGTTAGAAGTAAATACACCATCAGCAGGCGCTGTTAATGTCACCGCGGTAATGGTGTCACCATCCGGGTCTACAATGGACACTATACCAGTTGCAGTTGCAGAATCAGTCGTATCAACTGGTGTGCCTATTGCGTCTGGATCGCCCGTTACTAAACCTTCTTCAGAAACAGTTGATGCCGTTGTTCCAATAATAGCGGGTCCACCACTTATCACCTGAATATCTATCGTACTTGAATCAACAGCCAGATTATTTGCTGCTGAACCACCTGTTAACAAATCAGAGGCATCTTCAATAGCAACGGCGTGGAAACCAAGACTGAAATTATCCACGCTTGCGGTTAATGGATCAGCATCAACAGGTGCATTCAGGAAGATACGTGTTTCTGCATTACCCGTTGCAGGATCAATCAAGGCATCTGCATTAACAATCACATAATCCCCTGCTGGTACACCAAATTGATTTCCAGCGGCCAATGTTGTTGTCGTACCTGTTACTAACGAAAATCCTGCTGGTATTTCTAATAATAAGAAATGTGTTTCTGAACCATCCGTATAATCACCAAAGGTCGCATTCAGATTAACCGCAAATTGATTACCCGATTGAATAACATTTGACGTGCTCGGTAATACAACCAGGCTTTCAAAACCATCACCGGTTACATCACTTACATCCAGAGATGACTCAATACGAACTTGTCCAGTTAAAGTATTAATAGATAACACTTCACCTGTTACGCGATCAGTTGTCCATAATAAACCACTTGGTCCGTAACTGAGTGAGTCCGTTGCGCTACTTAACACGACTGGGTTGCCCATAGGATCGAGTAACTCAACAAGAACAGGATCTATTGTCGGATCATCACTGATATTGGTCACTTCATAGATATGATTTTCAGAACCAACATTCGCAACAGCCCAGAATTTACCTGTATCAGAATCGTAGGCAAGACTGTTAAGAACCAGGCCTTGCCCTGTTGATCCAAGTGAAACTGCTTCTGTACCCACTGGCGCATTTAGATCATTAATATCTATTCGGAACAGTTCGCTATTAGCGCCATCTTTGGTAAAGGCATACATAAAGCCATTCGCAAATGTTGCGCCCATATCAGCGGTAGTAGAGAAACCTTGCAGCTCAGTGCCTAAACCTGTTGCAGGATCAACTTGTATAATGACTCGGTGGCCACCCGTATTAGCAAAACCATATAACAACCCGTCAGCTTCATTATACGTCAGCGCTTCAATGTCATAGTTTTGACCTCCAACTGGGTCAAGCAAGCCAACGACATTGACAGCACCGGTTGTTAAATCGATCTCATATAACACGGTCTCTTGAGTGTTTTTGTCCCCTGCGATCGAATAAGCAAAACCGCTATTGGAAATACTAACTGGTGTAGTGCCACCGGTACCATCACCAAGCACTGGTGTATCAGCGACAGCATCAACTGAAATCGTACCGCTAGCAGAAACCGTGGAAGTACCGTCAGTGATCGAATAATCAAAGGCAACTGAACCATTACTATCTGGCGTAGGTATGAAAGAAATACTGGTAATATTGCCGTCCAAATCAACAACGGTATTCAACGTACCTTGTGTTGGATCCACAAGACTAATCGCAGTAACGGTTAAGATATCACCATCAGCATCCGTATCATTAGCGAGCAGTGTTGCAGGATCAATAACCAACGTCGTATCTTCAAGCGTTGTTAGTGCCGCACTAACGGCTGGGTCAGTGTAGTCATCATCGTTGGCAACAGGGATTGTGTCATCATCTAAAATGGTACCGGTTGCAGTCACATCTGCGCTTAAGACGGCATTAGTTGGCGAATCCAAAGTAACTGTAAAGGTTTCTGTTAACTCAGTAATACTGTCATCCGTCACATTCAGTACAATCGTACCAACCGTGTCACCTGCAAAAATTGTGACTGTACCCGATACCGTACCAGTGTAATCACCAGGGTCACCAAACACCGCACTACCTGCTATGACCGTATAGTTAACCGTCACATCTTGTGTTGAAACATTACTCAGATTCACTTCAAAGGTAATCGTTGGATCAGTGCCTTCTGTCACTGTTGGATCAGCTGCACCAACCCCGCCTACGCCGCCTAGACTGACGCTAGGCATATCATCATCCAGAATCGTACCCATCACGTTGTTCAACGTTGCGTGCGCTTCAAGGTTCTCAAACGCACCGTTGTCATCACTGACACTAACAATACTCAGCACGTACGACTCTGGTCCTTCCGCGATAAGATCATCCATCACCGTGTTCACCACGTTGCCTGTGTCAC
>Ga0316207_10002544_pt1 | contig 18503 bp, 17 predicted proteins | sample 6weekpyrite_MG_FD_204943 | JGI IMG/M metagenome (GOLD analysis project Ga0316207, IMG submission 204943) | Microbial mat bacterial communities from mineral coupon in-situ incubated in ocean water Damariscotta River, Maine, United States -... | ecosystem: Environmental > Aquatic > Marine >...
AAGGCGAACGACACTGTCCAACGGATCACGGAACAGGCGCGATTCGATTGACTCTGCATAATTTGATCATATTCTAGCCTCTACAAATTTCGCAGTAATTTTAGGTGCTCCTTCATGTCCCATATCACCAACCATATGCCTACAGCCGAGCTTCAAGCATTGGACGCCGCCCACCATATGCACCCCTTCACGACCAATGATGAACTGGCCCATAAAGGTGCACGCATCATTACCGGGGGGAAGGGCGTCTATCTGACCGATAGCGAAGGTAACCAAATTCTCGATGGCATGGCCGGGCTATGGTGCGTCAATATCGGTTATGGCCGACAAGAGATGGCCGATGTCGCCGCACGGCAGATGTTGGAACTGAACTATTACAACACCTTCTTCATGACAACGCATGTGCCTGCGCTTGCCTTGGCCAAGGAAATCGCCAGCCTTGCCCCCGGCGATCTGAATCATGTCTTCTTTGCCGGTTCGGGTTCCGAGGCGAATGACACGAACATTCGAATGGTGCGCACCTATTGGGCGATGAAAGGCAAACCCGAGAAATCACATTTCATCAGCCGCAAGAATGCCTATCACGGGTCGTCAATGGGGTCGGGGTCGTTGGGTGGGATGACTTATATGCACGAACAGGGGGGCCTGCCGATCCCCGGGATTCACCACATCAATCAACCCGACTGGTGGGCTGAAGGTGGTGATCAGACCCCCGAAGAATTCGGCCTGTCCCGAGCACAAGAGCTTGAGGCGAAAATACTCGAACTTGGGCCCGACAAGGTTGCCGCGTTCATTGGAGAACCCATTCAGGGTGCCGGTGGCGTTATCATCCCACCCAGCACGTATTGGCCCGAGATCCAGCGAATTTGCGACAAGTATGATGTGCTGATTATCGCGGATGAAGTCATTTGTGGGTTTGGGCGGACCGGCAACTGGTTCGGTTCGCAAACCGTTGGTATTACCCCTCATATCATGACCATCGCAAAGGGTCTGAGCTCCGGTTATCAGCCCATCGGCGGATCGATCGTATGTGACGAAATTGCCCATGTGATCAACAGCGGCGAATTCAACCATGGCTATACGTATTCTGGCCACCCGGTATGTGCAGCTGTCGCTTTGGAAAATCTTCGCATCATTCAAGACGAAAACATATTGGACCACGTCAACAACGTGGCCGGTCCGGCGTTGAGGGAAGGCTTGTCTAAGCTGGCCGAACATCCATTGGTCGGCACTGCAAACGTCGCAGGCCTGATGGCGTCCTTGCCGCTGTCACCCCGCAAGGAGACCCGGTCAAAGTTCGCGGGCGATGCGGGTGTTGTAGGATACATCTGCCGTGAACGGTGTTTCGCCAACGATTTGGTGATGCGCCACGTCGGCGACCGGATGATCATCTCTCCGCCCTTGGTCATTACCCCCGAAGAAATCAAGGTATTCATGACCCGTGCGACCAAGGCGCTGGATGAAACTTATAAAGCGCTCAAGGAAGATGATCTGCTCAAGGCCGCCGAAGATCATGCCCATGATCATGAAACGCCTTTGGGCTAAGCGTCTGCGGCACGATCTGCGATCGTGCCGCTACACCAATCTGTCGCCAAGCCTTTCCAGCATCCCCAGGCACATTTCCAGCTGATCAAGGCTGACGAATTCATCCGGCTTGTGGGCCTGCGCAATGGACCCTGGCCCACAAAGGATAACATCCATTCCCATTTGTTGAAACAGGCCGGCTTCGGTGCCAAACGGCACCACTCCGGCAGAATTCGCGCCAAGCAGCGTCGCCATCAAATCACGGGCCGCATTCTCGGTCATCGGCTCCAGGCCCGGCACTTCACCCACGGTTTCCATTGCGATATCAGCCTGTGGATATACGGCGCGCATCTGAGGCAACAGCTCATCCGTCACGAACGCCTCCATCGCTGATTTCACAAAGCGCATATCGCTGTCTTGAACTGGTCGGAATTCCCAATCCACTTCGGCTTTGCCGACGATGACATTATGTGCGTGGCCACCTTGGACCCGGCCGATGTTGATCGTGGTATAAGGCGGGTCGAACCGGCTGCCTATGGGAGTACGAGCGCGCAAGTCGCCTCGCAGCTCCATAAGCCGTGTCACATACTGCACCGCGTATTCCGCCGCGTTCACACCTAGCTCGGGCGAGGACCCGTGCCCTTCCAGCCCTTCAAAGCGGGTGGTATATTCACAGCATCCTTTGTGGCCTTCGATGACGCGCATCTCCGTCGGCTCTCCGATGATCGCGATATCGGGCTTGATACCCAGCCTGTTCAGCTCGGGTATCAACGCCTGTGCGCCCAGACATCCGGTCTCTTCATCATAGGTAAAGGCAAAATGAACAGGTCGCTTAAGAGGCATTGCCGCATATCGCTCCGCCATGACGATACACGCGGCGATGAACCCCTTCATGTCGCAGGTGCCGCGACCGTAAAGAAGCCCATCAGCCCGGCGCATCTCGAACGGGTCGCTGGTCCAGTCCTGATCCGTTACAGGGACCACGTCCGAATGCCCCGACAGCAAAATTCCTCCAGGCTGGTCTGGCCCCAGCGAAGCGAAAAGCGTCGCCTTGGTGCCTGTCTCGTCGCCAAAGATATGCGTTCGGGCACCCAGCGATTGCATTCGCCCTGAAAGGTCGAGGATCAGCTCCAGGTTGCTATCAGTGGAAACGGTCGGGTAAGCGATCAGCCGTTCCAGTAGATCAACAGTCGCCTGTAGGGTCATTTAACAAACATTTTACGTGGTCGATTGCAAAATGTCTCGGCGGCTCCGTCTTGTCTGATCCGAATGCTCTCCGTGATCTCGATACCCCAATCCTTCATCCAAAGACCGGGCATAAAGTGAAATGTCATGTTCGGTTCAAGCACGGTCTCGTCCTCAGCACGGAGAGAAATTGTCCGCTCGCCCCAATCCGGTGGATAGCTGAGGCCGATTGGATACCCACAGCGTGCGCCCCTTTCGATGCCGGCCTTTTCCAATGGCGCGGCCAATGCATTGGCTATATCGCACGCACGGTTTCCGGCGCGGGCAATTTCCAACCCTGCTTCCATCCCTTCGACCAGCGCCGCTTCGGCGCGTTTCAGAAAATCAGGAGGTGTCCCCAGAAACAGCGTCCGGCAAAATGGCGCGTGATAGCGGCGATAACACCCGGATATTTCAAAGAATGTTGCCTCGCCGGTGGCGAAAGGCCGCCCGTCCCAGGTAAGGTGCGGTGCAGCCGCATCGGACCCGGAGGGCAGCAATGGCACGATTGCCGGATAATCGCCCCATGCCCCATCAACACCTCGAATAGCATCGCGGTATATCTCTGCGACGATCTCGTTCTTGAGGACACCAGGCTCCACTCTTTCCAGCAGGCCGTCCACGATCTTTTCGGAAATAAGAGCCGCCTTGCGCATGAACGCCAGCTCGGGTTCCGACTTCACCGCGCGCTTCCAGTTTACCAGGGCCGTCGCATCGACCAACTGGGCCTTTGGCAAACTCGCAACAAGTGCCGCGTGAGCCTTGGCGGAATAGTAATAGTTATCCATCTCCACGCCTATACGACCCGCCTCGACCCCGGCAGCCGCCAGATGTACAGCCAGATCCTGCATGGGGTGCTTGTCGGTCGCCTGTACAAAGCCATCGGCATAGCCGCGAACCGAATCGGCGGTCATCCAGACAGTGCGCAAGGCACCGTTGGTGTCTTGATTGCGCCCCCACCATATCGGCTCCGCGTCGGGGAGCACGATCACGCCTTGGTGCACATAAAATGACCAACCGTCATATCCTGTTAACCAGGCTTGGTTACTTGGGTCCGTAACAAACAGCGCGTCCAACCCACGACCGGCCATTTCGGCACGAACCAGATCCAGTCGGCGGTCATATTCTGCGGAGGAGAACGGCAAATCTAGTGCAGGCATCATAGTTGTCCTAGGGTCATTCAGGCCAGAGTGCGTCAACTTTGGGCGACGAGCAAACGAATACCGAAACTGATACTGCTTAGATAGCGGGCAAATAAACTGAATATTTAATAAATACCGATTTTCTTCCCGCAATTGGCGCGTTCTGCCCAAAACTGTCGTTAATTGGTTGCAAACAACAAGCCACCCCGCTTTAACTTTGGGTCAATGAGGGCGCAATAACGTCACAACCAACGGGGAGCCAACTTTTGGCAGATACTTCAGCAACAAATGCGTTTGTCGAATTCGAACGCGTGCAAAAAAGTTATGACGGTGAAAATCTTGTTGTAAAAGACCTGAACCTGTCTATGCCCAAGGGCGAATTTCTCACAATGCTAGGCCCATCAGGATCAGGCAAAACGACCTGCCTGATGATGCTTGCCGGTTTTGAAACGGCCACCCACGGCGACATCCGTCTTGATGGCAAGTCGATCAACAACATCCCGCCGCACAAACGCGGCATCGGCATGGTCTTCCAGAACTATGCGCTGTTCCCGCACATGACCGTTGCCGAAAACCTCGCCTTTCCGCTTGAGGTTCGCAAAATCGGAAAATCCGTGCGTGAGCAAAAGGTCAAGACGGCGCTCGATCGCGTGCAGATGGGTGATTTCGGTGGTCGCCGCCCTGCGCAGCTATCCGGGGGGCAACAGCAGCGCGTCGCGTTGGCCCGCGCCTTGGTTTTCGAACCCGAACTGGTGTTGATGGACGAACCACTTGGTGCGCTTGACAAGCAGCTTCGCGAAACCCTGCAATTTGAAATCACGCACCTTGCCCACGAATTGGGAATTACAGTGGTATACGTCACCCACGACCAAACCGAAGCGCTGACCATGTCAGATCGGGTGGCCGTGTTCGAGAACGGCCGGATCCAGCAACTTGCCCCGCCGGATCAGCTTTACGAAGAACCGGAAAACAGCTTTGTTGCGCAGTTCATCGGTGAAAACAACACCCTGGAAGGTGTGGTGAAAGAGATCAAAGGCGGCACGTGTCTTGTTCAACTGGACGGCGGCGGCATGATCGAGGCAAAGCCGATCAACGTGACACAGGCCGGTGAACGCACCCGTGTTTCGATCCGCCCCGAGCGGGTTGAGTTCAACAAGGACCGGATGCCGGAAGGCGCGCATACTCTTAAGGCCGAAGTGCTTGAATTTGTTTATATGGGCGACATTTTCCGCACGCGCCTGCGTGTCGCCGGTACGGACAACTTTATTATCAAGACACGCAACGCACCTGATCAAGTGCGCTTGCAGCCAGGTCAGCAAATAGAAATCGGCTGGCTCGCAGAAGATTGCCGTGCGCTGGACGCCTAGGCGTCAGGCGACGGATCACCGCCCAACGATCGGCGGTATAGCACGAGGCTGTGATTAAGCCCGATATCACAGCCTCAAGACCCACACGGGCATATAATTGGGAGACTACTGTATGAAATTTACCACAACACTTCTCGCGACGTCAGCGCTTATCGGCGCGGGTACGTTCGCGCTTGCCGACGCTCACGGTAATATGGCGAATGAGATGACACTCGTTTCCTGGGGTGGCGCATACCAAGCCAGCCAAGACAAGGCTTATCTTCAGCCTTACCTTAAGAACAACCCTGGCGTGACCGGCGTGTGGGACGAAAGCTCCAACGAAGCGGTCGCCAAGCTGCGTGCGATGAACGAGGCGGGCAACATCACCTGGGATCTTGTTGACGTCGTGGCGGCCGATGCAATTCGCCTGTGCGACGAAGGCTTGGCAATGGAAATCGACGCCGACGAGCTGCTCGCAGCGGCACCTGACGGAACGCCCGCATCCGAAGATTTCGGCGACCTGCTGGTCAGCGACTGTTTCATCCCGCAGATCGTGTATTCGACTACGTTCGGCTACCGCACCGATATGGTTGGTGACACACCACCGACAAAAATCTGCGACGTGTTCGATCTGGAAGCCTACCCAGGCAAGCGCGCGCTTGAAAAGCGTCCGATCAACAACATGGAATGGGCACTGCTGTGCGACGGCGTGCCAAAAGATGAAGTCTACGACGTTCTAGCGACACCTGAAGGTCAGGAAAAAGCCTTGGCCAAGCTCGATACCATCAAGGACAGCGTAATCTGGTGGTCTGCCGGTGCTGACACTCCTCAGCTTCTGGCCGACGGCGAAGTCGTGATGGGCTCCACTTATAACGGGCGTCTTTTCAGCGTTATCGAAGAGCAAAAGCAACCCGTTGCGATGCTTTGGGACGCGCAGGTGTTTGACCTTGACGGTTGGATCATTCCTGCGGGCTTGCCAGCAGATCGCTTGGCACGTGTAAAAGACTTCGTGAAATTCGCCACCGACACACAGCGTCTGGCGGATCAATCGCAGTATATCAGCTATGGCCCTGCACGTCTGTCCTCGGCTCCTATGGTCGGCAAGCACGCTGATCTTGGCATCGACATGGCACCCCACATGCCCACAGACCCCAAGAATGCGGCGAACACATTCTTGTACAACTACGAGTTCTGGGCAGATTATCGCGATGATATCGACGCGAAGTTCCAGGCTTGGTTGGCACAATAAACCACTAAACCATTTGGAGGGGGCCACACAGGCCCCTTCCCGCCTTTTGTGCACTCCCTTCCAGACTTCCACACCGACCTAATCCCATGGGGCCGATATGAGCGACACAGTCGACGCAACGAATATTCCAGGCGAAAAATCAGGCCCAATGCTGGCGGCCGATGGCACGCCGCTCAAGCGTAGCCTCCGACGCGCGCTGCGACGCCAAAAGATGAGCGCCCTGCTGTTGATCGCACCCCTTCTGATCTTCATCTTGATAACTTTCATCGCCCCGATCGCCGACATGCTTTTCCGTTCGGTCGAAAACGAGATCGTCCAAGATACGCTTCCGCGCACGACTGCGATACTTGAAACCTGGGACAGCGAAAGTGGCAACGTCCCGGACACGCCTGTCTTCAAAGCACTCTACCAAGACATCTTCATTGCCCAGGAACGTAAGTTACACACCCGGCTTGGGTCACGGCTGAACTACGAACTCACCGGCGCATCGTCGCTTTTCCGCAAATCCGGTCGTGGGGTTGGCGACATCGGCGAAGTCTATCAAGACCAATTCGAGGACATGAACGCTTTTTGGAAAAAAGGCGAAAACTGGAATGACATTCTTGGGTCCGACGCGTGGTTGGCCGAGATCAAAAGCTGGAAGAAAGCTTCCGGTCAGGCCCAGCCCCCCTTCGAGATACGTGCTCAGATCGCTGAAATATTACCCCAGACCGCAGCCTTCTATCAGATTTTCGCTGATTTCACCCAAAACGAAAAAAACAGTAATCTGTACAAGAAAGACCCGTGGGAGCTTATCTACTCCGCTTTCTACGATGATTTGACAGGCGCGAACGCCGCCCGGATTGACACCTATACCGGCCCGGGTGCGGCTGAGCTTTCCGAGGCCAAAGCCGCCGCAGCCAACTTCGAAACCGTGGATTACAAGGCGGCCTTTGGCGATATCGACAAGGACTGGTTGAAGATGCCCATCTGGGATACCATCCGCGCCTATAGTCCACGATTTACAAACGGTTACTTTCTGAACGCCGTGGACATGCAGAAGTCTGAAAACGGCCCGGAATTGCGGCCTGAAAACCAGCGCATCTATGCTACGCTGTTTTTACGCACGTTGTTCATGTCTACAGTCATTACACTCAGCTGCATACTTTTGGGATACCCGGTCGGCTGGATACTGGCGAATTTACCGGCGCGCACCGCCAATCTGCTGATGATACTTGTATTGCTACCCTTCTGGACATCGCTTCTGGTGCGCACATCGGCGTGGAAAGTCATGTTGCAACAGCAAGGCGTGGTGAATGACACGCTTGTTTGGTTGGGTATCGTCGCCGACGATAGCCGCCTGGCATTGATCAACAACCAGACCGGCACGATCATCGCAATGACACACATCCTGCTCCCGTTCATGATCCTGCCGCTTTATTCGGTCATGCAAACAATTCCGCCAAGTTATCTGCGTGCGGCCAAATCGCTGGGGGCCACCAATTGGACCGCTTTCTGGCGGGTATATTTTCCGCAATCCGTGCCCGGCATCGGTGCGGGATCGATCCTCGTGTTCATCCTGTCGATCGGCTATTACATCACACCCGAGATTGTCGGCGGGACCACAGGGACCTTTATCTCGAACCGCATCGCATACCACATCTCCAGCTCTCTGAATTGGGGGCTCGCGGCAGCTCTCGGGGCAATCCTGCTCGCCGTTGTTCTGGGTCTCTACTATGCCTACGACAAAATTGTCGGCATCGATAACGTGAAACTGGGAGGCTAAAAGACATGGTCGCACTCACACCCATCTCCCGCAAGCCGGTTGGCTTTTATGTTCCCACGGTTGCCGCCGCCGGTGCCTTTCTCGGCCTGTTTGTAGGTACATCCCAAGGCAGCGGTATTCTGGGGATTCTCGTCGGTGCAATAGTCGCGGGTGCCCTCGCCTTCGTGCTTACCCAGATCGTCAAAAACGAAACAGTTGCCCGGTGGGCCACCATCCTCGCGTTTGCTGTAATCGGCCTGTTGCTAGGGGGCATTCCTGCCCTGGTGCTCGGTGCGATCTTTGGCTGGTTCTTCGCCTGGTTCAGTTTTTGGCTGTACGAAGGTCGTTACCGTGCCAAAATCGCCCCCTACCTGACCCCGGGTCAGGTCCTGTGGCATTTCACCTTTCGCGTTATCTGCGGGGCCATCCTGGTGTTCCTGATTACGCCTATTCTGGTGGTCATACCACTCAGCTTCAACGCTGAGAATTTCTTCACCTTCACCCCGAAAATGCTCAGCTTCGATCCCGAAGGCTATTCCCTGAAACACTACCGCGACTTCTTCACTAGCTCGGCTTGGCAGGGCGCGGTCTGGAACTCGATCAAGATCGCGCCAGCCGCGACCCTGCTGTCGGTCAGCTTCGGCACATTGGCCGCAATCGGCCTCAGCCAACAGCACGTACCCTTCCGCCGGGCGATCATGGCAATCCTGATTTCGCCGATGATCGTGCCGCTGATCATCTCGGCGGCTGGCATGTATTTCTTTTACAGCCGTGTCGGGCTTCAAGGTACTTACCTGGGCGTCGTGCTTGCACACGCCGCGTTGGGTATTCCCTTTGTAATCATCACCGTTACCGCTACCTTGGTCGGGTTCGACAGGTCCCTCACCCGTGCCGCGGCGAATATGGGGGCCAATCCGGTGACGACCTTCTTCCGAGTTCAGATGCCGCTCATCTTGCCCGGAGTCATTTCCGGCGGCCTGTTCGCCTTCATTACCTCATTCGACGAAGTCGTCGTGGTTCTGTTCGTCGGGTCTGCCGGCCAAAAGACTCTGCCTTGGCAAATGTTTACAGGCTTGCGCGAACAGATCAGCCCGACCATTCTCGCCGTGGCCACCATTCTTGTCGTCATTTCGATCTGCCTGCTTACCGTGGTGGAACTGCTCCGTCGTCGGTCCGAACGCCTGCGCGGCATGTCCCCAGGCTAAATCAATTTCCAAATGGAAAAAAAATCCTCGCCGAAGGCATGTCCAAGGCCCCCTTCAGGGTCTTGGACACTAAACCCTTCACCGGGCCTCACGTACCATGTCCAGCAATCGGACCGACGCATAACCATCCGGTGCCACGGCTTTCGAAGTCTGGAATTTCCGTACCGCACTGATGGTCAAAGGCCCGATTTTCCCGTCGATCTTCACAGTGTCAAAACCCAGGGCAGTGAGTTCGGTCTGCAACTCAATCCGCTCGGCAAAGCTTAAAGCCCGGTCTTCCATCGGCCACGGGTGTTGAATGGGCTTACCCCCCTTCAAACGATCACTCAGGTGACCGACGCCAATCACATAGGCATCGGCGGAATTATACCTTTCCAGGACCGCAAAGTTGTCAAAGATCATAAAGGCAGCACCCTTGGCCCCTCCCGGCAACAGAATGGATGCGGGCCCGTTGTCGGGCACTGCTTCCCCACTCACACCGACCACACCCAGCTCGGCCCATTCCGGGGAAGACTTTGTCACTTCCCGATCCGCCAGGAGATAGTCGAAGCCAGCGGGCAATTGCACCTCGGTGCCCCATGGCTGCCCCGTGGTCCAACCAAAGTGCTTCAGGTATGCGGCTGTCGACGCCAACGCATCTCTTGGATCATCGCTCCAGATGTCCCGCTTTGCATCCCCTGAAAAATCAACGGCGTGCAGTTGGAACGACGAAGGCATAAATTGCGTGTGGCCCATGGCTCCTGCCCAACTCCCGGTCATTTGCGCAGCCGACGTGTCCCCTGCTTGCAGTATCTTCAGGGCCTCGATCAGTTCACCCTCGAAAAAATCCTGCCGCCGTCCTTCGTAAGCCAGCGATGCAAGCGACGAAATCACATTGTCGTCTCCGCGAAATGTGCCATACGCACTTTCCAATCCCCAGATCGCCACGACTATTTCTTTTTCGACCCCGTAGGTTTTTTCGATTTGCTCAAGCGCCTCTCGTTGTCCGGCCAATGCCCGCACGCCATTTTCAATACGTGCGTCAGACGTCGCAGTCGCCAGATAGTCCCAGATGGTTTTGGTAAATTCGGATTGATTGCGGTCACGGCGCACAACATTCGCATCGAATTTCACGCCACGCATGGCGGTGTCAAAAGTCGCATCATCTATACCCGCGGCCACGGCGCGTGGCCGAAACGTCGTCAGCCATTCCTGAAACCCCGTATTGAAGGCCTCGGACGCGGGGACCACTGAATCCGCTTGTTCCGCGGACACTGCGACGGGGGTAAATACTGCGGCAGCTATCGCAAAAACGCCTACATGAACCGAATTCATACCATTATCCCTTACCGTATCCCGGCAAAGCCTAACGACAAATGGAAACCCCAGAAAGATTAATGTCAGTGCTGCGCGACCTACCGCCGGGCGCGCTTGACCTTACGCTTGATCTTATCATCCTTGCGCTTGGCTTTGGTTGCCTTGCGTTTGGGGTTCGTGCGTCCGGCAGGGCCGCGACCGCCCCGACCACCTTGCGGCAGCGCCTTACCTTCTAGGGTCAACAGCTCGAGCGCTATGCCACCCGTGACCGGCACGGCCTCGGTCAGGCGCACCGTCACACGCTGACCAACCGAAATCATCAGCCCGGTGTCTGCCCCCATCAGTGTGCCAGCTTCTGCGTCGAAATGGAAATATTCGCGCCCCAGCGATCGCATCGGCAATAGCCCGTCCGCACCGGTTTCGTCGAGCTTCACGAAGGCACCGAAGCGCGCGATGCCGCTTATTCTGCCCGAGAATTCGTTACCGACGCGCTCGGATAGGTAGGCCGCCAGATACCGGTCTGTTGTATCACGTTCGGCTGTCATTGACCGGCGTTCGGTGTCCGAAATATGGGCCCCGGTCTGCTCTATGTCTTCAATGTCTAGTTGGCTTAACCCGTCTTTGCCCCAGCCATGTGCGGAAATCAAAGCACGATGGACAATCAAATCGGCATAGCGACGGATTGGTGATGTAAAATGTGCATAGGACCGCAACGCGAGGCCGAAATGCCCAATATGCGCCGGTCCGTAATAGGCCTGTGTCATGGACCGCAAGGTCGAGATATTGATCAGCTCTGCGTCATCCGTACCGGCCGCGTCGTTCAGCAACTTGTTCAGGTGCTTGGTATGCAAAACCTGCCCCTTTGCCAGATTATACCCCGCAGCTTGCACCGTTTCGCGCAGCGCGTCCAGCTTGGCAACTGACGGTTCTTCGTGAATGCGAAACAGCAGCGGTGTTTTCTTTTCGAGCAAAGTCTCTGCCGCGGCCACGTTAGCCAATACCATGAACTCTTCAATCAGCTGATGAGCATCCAGCCGGTCCTTGAAATTGACCGATTTCACCGTACCGTCCGGGTCAAGCTCGATCCGCCTCTCGGGCAGGTCCAGATCCAGGGGTTGCCGCACGGCGCGCGCATCCTGCAATGCTGCGTAAGCGGCATAAAGCGCGCTCAAAACCGGATCGAGCAGGGGGCCGGTTCGTTCATTGGGGCGACCGTCAATCGCGTCTTGTACCTCTTCGTAGTGCAACGACGCCAGCGAACGCATCAACCCCCGGTGAAAGCTGTGGCTGATTTTCCTGCCCTGTGCATCCAATACCATGCGCACGGCGATACAGGCACGCGGTACGCCTTCGTGCAGCGAACACAAATCACCCGACAGCCGATCCGGCAACATGGGCACGATGCGGTCGGGGAAATAGGTGGAATTGCCCCGCTTACGGGCTTCTCGGTCAAGCGCCGAACCCGGCGTCACATAGGCCGCGACATCCGCGATCGCGACCCAGACCACATGGCCGCCCTGGTTCTTGGGGTCTTCGTCGGCATGGGCATAGCACGCATCATCGTGGTCGCGCGCGTCCGATGGGTCAATGGTGATCAGCGGCATGTCGCGCAGATCTTCACGGCCTTTCAGCCCGATAGGCTTGGCGGCATCAGCCTGCTCGATAACATCGTCAGGAAACGCATCTGGAATGCCGTGCTGGTGGATAGCGATCAGCGACACGGCCTTGGGTGCGGAAGGATCGCCCAAGCGGTCAATGACGCGGGCGCGGGGCAGCCCCATGCGGCCTTTGGGGCCTGCCTGTTCAGCTTCAACCAGCTCTCCGTCTTTGGCACCATGCGTGGCGTCGGATGCGACCGTCCACTCCTTGTCGTCGCCCTTGTCGATAGGGACGATCCGCCCGCCTTCGGTGCCGGCACGGAATATGCCTAGAACCCGCTGTGGATTGGCCCCGATCCTTCGGATCAACCGCGCCTCGTAGTGATAATCTTCGTCTTGTACCAGAGTGAGCCGTGCAAGGATCCGGTCACCTGCCCCCATTGCAGGGTCAGAGGCACGGGGAATAAGCAGCACCCTCGGCTCGACGCCTTCGCCTTGCCACTCCATCGGCTTGGCGAAAAGGTCGCCGTCCTTGTCCGGCCCAGTGACCTGCAGAACCGAGACTGGCGGCAAACGGTCCGGATCTTGATAGCTGCGCTTGCGCTTTTCCAGATGCCCTTCGGCTTCCAGTTCTTTCAAGAGCCGTTTCAGGTCGATGCGTGCCGCGCCTTTGATCCCAAAAGCCTTGGCGATCTCGCGCTTGGCAGTCAGGGTGGGATTGTTGGCGATCCAATCAAGGATTTCCGGCTTTGAAGGTATTTTGCTCATACTTTAGCAGGTAGCACGCCGTCCCCGGTTCGTCATGGGCAAATCGTCGATCGTATCGACGTCATTCAGTGTCGCGATCTGTGCGATGCGGTGGTTGGGCAAAGTCGCGATCGTGTCCATCAAAGCGTGTTCGGTCGACCAACGAACATTCGCAAACAGCCGTGGCGGGATGGGGCGCGCGCGCTTCAGGCCAATCAACCAGTAACCACCATCAGGTGCTGGCCCGAATACAGCATCGTTTGCCCCTAATGCACCAAAAGCACTGGCAATATGGGTCGCGGTTATCCCGGGAATGTCCGCCCCGACAATACATACCGGTCCGGGTGGCGCGGTGCCCAACATGCGGCCCATACGGTCGCCCAGATTGCCGCGCCCTTGCGGCCATCGGGTCAGATGCGACGGCCAAACGCGACTTGTCATTCCCGCGTGATCAGGCGCAACCGCCAGTACCACCTGCCAACGTGGATCCTGGACCCGACGCAACAACGCGCGGCTTTGATGGCGGAACCACCACGCGGCAGCGGTCATGCCAAGATCGCGACCAAGCCGGGATTTGACGCGGCCGGGGCGCGGCTCCTTGACCATAACCACCAGTGTGCGGTTCAAAGAGTCAGCACCATATCGCGGTGCTCGATTCCGGCATCATCATAGACCGGGCCCTGCGCCTCGAAGCCCAGTTTTTCATAAAAACCCAAGGCATGGGTTTGTGCGCCCAACTTCACCGTCGTTACGCCGGACATCTTGCGCGCCTCTTCGACCGCAGCCCGGATCAATGCGGCCCCCAACCCGGTACCGCGATGCGATTTTATCACGCAAACGCGCCCGATCTTTGCTGTGTCCCCGTTGATCCGCATTCGTGCAGTACCGATCGGCAGTTCATTTTCCGTAGCCAAAAAATGCGTGGCGGAATTGTCCAGATCGTCCAGCTCATCTGCTTCCGACACGCCTTGTTCTTCAATAAAAACGATCCGTCGCAGAAGGTGGCAACTGGCAAGGTCTTCGGTGACTGAGATATGCAGGCTCATGCAAAGTAGTCCTTTAGAATGCGCGTATAAATCGACTTAAGCTGGTGTATTTGCGCAATATCAACATTTTCATCCACCGCGTGCATAGATTGCCCGACAAGTCCGAATTCGACCACAGGACAGTGGTTTTTCACAAAGCGGGCATCCGATGTCCCCCCTGAGGTGGAAAGCTCGGGGGTTATGCCTGTTTCAGCGGCCACCGCCTTTGACACAAGTTCAGATAGGGCACCGGGTGGCGTAATAAAGCTCTCGCCCGATATTTTCACTTTCAATTCGATTTTCACGCCGTATGCGTCGCGCACTTGTGCAACCTGGTCTTCCAGCCAGTTTGTCAAGCTGGCCCCGGAATGAAGGTCATTGAACCGAATGTTTATAGTCGCGTTGCACGAGGCGGGAATAACGTTCGTCGCCGGGTTGCCCGTGTCGACCGTCACCACCGCCAGCGTTGATGCATCAAAGTGATCGGTACCTTCATCCAACCTATGCGACGCGAGTCTGTCCATTAGCCGCATCATCGCGGGAAGAGGGTTGTTGGCGCGATGAGGATAGGCAGCATGCCCCTGTTTGCCGATGACGCGAAAATGGGCGTTCAGTGACCCGCGCCGTCCGATCTTGATCATCTCACCCATTGTGTTCGGGCAGGTCGGTTCCCCCACAAGGCAAACATCCATCCGTTCGCCCGATTGCTCCATATAGTCAAGCAAAGCCAACGTCCCGTCGATGCCTTCGGCCTCTTCGTCCCCGGTGATCGCCAGAATGATGGCCCCGTCGGGCGGCGTGTCACGCACGAAATCAACAGCCGCAGCGGCAAATGCGGCTACACCCGACTTCATATCCGTTGTGCCGCGCCCATACATTATTCCGTCTTTGATCTCGGCTCCGAAAGGTGCCATCGACCAATCTTGTTCGTTGCCGACAGGTACCACGTCGGTATGGCCATTAAAGCCGAAGCTACGGGCGTTACCTTTCTTGCCCCAGCGGGCAAACAGGTTACGGATCCCCCCCCGATCAGCCCAAGCGCATTCAAACCCGGCCCCGCCCAACAGGTCATGCAAAATATCCAGCGCGCCTGCGTCTGCTGGCGTCACAGAGGGGCATTTTACCAGTTGGGCAGTTAGTTCCACAGGGTCGGTATCGGGCATGTCGGCGTCCTATAAGGTTTCTCAACGATTTACCCTAGACTTGGAGCGAATTGCCACCGGTGCCAAGGGGCGCGGTCGAGAATTATCATATAGGAGACTGGCTTGAGGATCCGCCACGCGCCGTTACATGGACCCCAACGGCGTCGAGGAATACGCATGTGTTACCGTCAAACCGCGCTGTCCGAGCGGCAGTCGTTCAGTCAAAAAACGGTGTCATCTGCGCAATAATAACAGCGTTTTCTTCCAATGCCCGTGCCATGAGCGCCCGTTCATCATCGTCGATCTCATGACCTTCCGCTTCGCGTTCGGCCAAGGTGCCATACCCGCTGACGTCCAGCGGATTGGTGTCCGCCTGCTTGAGAATCGCTACGGTTTCGCGAACCGCCTCGGCCTCGTCTATGCCGGAAGCAAAGCACATCAGCGCCGCACCGGTCGATTTTTCAGGAAGGCCGTCGCCTTCTTTGCGCCCGATCTCAACCAACAAGGTATAGACCTGCTGACGTGAGGGCTTCTTGGGTTTCTTTTCATCAGACATAAAAAAGGCCGCCGCATTGTTATGCAGCAGCCCTATCGTGTTATTGCAGGCCTGAAAAGGGTCAGGTCCGGCCGCGCACCAATCGTGTCAGCCAAATCAACAGGCACGCGCCGATGATACCCACGACAAGCTGGCCAATCCAGCCGCCAAAGGTCGTTCCGATTATCGCAACCAAGAGAAAGTTGGCAACAATCGCGCCGACGATACCCAGAACGATATTCATGATGAGCCCCATATCGGACTTCATGATTTTTTCAGCAATCCATCCCGCCAAACCACCAACGATAATGGCGGCGAACCATCCCAGACCTGTCATTTCAATTCTCCGTAAATTCAGTTTCACGAAGCAAACTCACAAGCCTGTGAAAAGGTTCCCGTTAATCGCGCAGCAATTCATTGATGGACGTTTTGGAACGGGTTTTCTCGTCCACGCGCTTAACGATTACCGCGCAATATAGGTGCACCCCGTTTTTGGACGGCATTGATCCGGCCACAACGACCGAACCGGACGGCACTTCGCCATACATGACCTTACCGGTTTCACGATCCAAAATCTTGGTGGACTGGCCGATAAAGACCCCCATCCCTAAAACCGAACCTTCGCGGACGATACAGCCTTCGACGACTTCAGAACGCGCGCCGATAAAGCAGTTGTCTTCAATAATCGTCGGTCCTGCCTGCATCGGTTCCAGCACGCCACCGATCCCCACGCCGCCCGACAAGTGAACGTTCTTACCGATCTGAGCGCAGGACCCTACGGTTGCCCAGGTATCGACCATAGTGCCGCTGTCGACATACGCGCCGATGTTCACGAACGATGGCATCAAGACCACACCAGGCGCGATATAGGCCGACTTGCGGACCACGCAGTTGGGGACAGCCCGAAATCCGGCTTCTTTCCACTCTGCGTCACCCCAGCCTTTGAACTTGCTATCGACCTTGTCCCACCAGCCGGCCCCCTGCGGACCGCCCTCTTGTTGTTCCATATCCTTGATGCGGAAACCCAGCAGCACGGCCTTTTTGGCCCACTGGTTTACATGCCAGTCGCCGTTTTCCATCTTTTCAGCGACACGCAGCTTGCCACTATCGAGCGCGGCCAGGGTATCTTCGATTGCATCGCGGGTTTCACCCTTGGTCGCAGAGGTGATCGTGTCACGCGCATCCCAAGCAGCTTCTATGGCGGTTTCAAGGCGGGCGTTTGACATATAACATGCTCCGGGAACAAAGGGTCTGATATTGCAGTTGCCTATACAGATGTCGGCGTGCGCGCGCAATCACCTCGGGCACCGTGGTCATTTTCTTAAAAGAAGGGCATGTTGGACAAAGGGTATATTCTGCCCCTATTCACCGGAGACTTCGATGACCCAGACGACCCGACACCCCTTGCGACACGCAGATGCCGACCGCGCCAAAGCTGAAAACGTACCAGATACACCACAGACCCGTGCCCCGGCCTATCGTCTGGCATTCACCGATGACGACTTCATGTGTCGCGATGAATTGCGTCCGGTGCGCTTGCAGCTTGAACTTCTCAAGCCCGAGCTGGGCCTTGATGCACACGGGGTGAAATCGACAATAGTTCTATTCGGTGGCGCACGCATTCCCGCCCCCGATGACAAACATAAAGCGCGGACAAAAACCTTGGCCGATCTTTCGCACTTCTATGACGAAGCACGGGAATTCGCCCGGTTGATGACGCTGAAATCCAACGAAACCAACGGTCAGGAAAACGTCATTGTGACCGGCGGGGGCCCGGGCGTAATGGAAGCAGGCAACCGTGGCGCTGTGGATGCGGGGGGGCATTCGGTCGGTTTGAACATCGTACTTCCGTTCGAGCAGGCCCCAAACACCTATGTTACCCCCGAGCTGTGTTTCAATTTTCATTATTTTGCCATCCGCAAAATGCATTTTCTGATGCGGGCGCGGGCCATATGCGTATTCCCCGGCGGTTTTGGGACACTCGATGAACTTTTTGAAACGTTGACCCTGATTCAGACTGGCCGCATGTCACGTGTACCGTTCTTACTGTTTGGCCGCGCCTTTTGGGAAAAAATCGTAAACTGGGAAGCTCTGGCAGATGCCGGAACCATTTCAGAGATCGATCTCGAGTTATTTCGCTTTGTCGAAACTGCGGCGGAAGCGATGGAAATGATAGAGCACTGGCCACTTGAAAACACAAAACGCGAGGTCGTTCCGGGCCGAAATGTAGCAGACGGAGAATAAAATATGTTAACTACAGCCATTCTTGCAGCCGTAACGTTTCTCGCGGTCGGGTCTTTCCACTTTGCGGTCCTGTCACGGGTGGCTTCCAGATTAAACACATCCGGTCTATCGGCCGGGTGGCATCATTTCTTGCTGCTTGGCACAATTGGTTTGCTGCATGTGTTCGAGGCTGCCGTCTATTCGGTCGCCTTTCGCCTAGGGCAAAGCTGGGGCCTGGGGGGCTTCAAAACAGAAGGCCCATTAAATTTCATGGATGTTTTTTACTTCTCGATCGTAAACTATACGACTTTGGGGTTGGGTGACATCTACCCCTCCGGCCACCTGCGGTTCCTCGCGGGCATTGAATCGCTGGAAGGCTTTCTCTTGCTCAGTTGCTCTGCGTCCTATCTGTTTGCCTTCGCCAAACAACGGATCAAGGATTGAAAAGCAAAAGCTCTGCGGCGGTCATTGTGCGAACGCTGGAAGCACGCAGATCTCGACGT
>Ga0316207_10002545_pt1 | contig 18501 bp, 13 predicted proteins | sample 6weekpyrite_MG_FD_204943 | JGI IMG/M metagenome (GOLD analysis project Ga0316207, IMG submission 204943) | Microbial mat bacterial communities from mineral coupon in-situ incubated in ocean water Damariscotta River, Maine, United States -... | ecosystem: Environmental > Aquatic > Marine >...
GTTTATTGATTGTTTAAGTACCACGGCTGCCGGGACGGGCCCCGGCCCTTTACACTATGAATATTTATATCTAGCTACTGAACATAGCCAAACACCAAGGCCAGGTCTTTCGCGGCATCAAAGTGCCATACCCTTAAACAATCAATAAACGGTAAAGGCCATCCATGGCCAAAAAAAAACCCAGCCAATCCTGGCTGGGTCAATGCAGTGCGCTTTTGCGCTGCCGGAGGAGTCAATCTTTAAACAGTGATGCTGGACAATCACTATGCTAATCAGCGTATCTGTATTCCGTTGAATCAAGTAAGCAATATTGAGCGGTAATATGTATCAGGATTTCTACCCGTCGATAGACATTCACAACAACATACCAAACTGCCCGATTCATCTGTAAGTATGACCCAACTGCAATACGCTGATTAGCATAATGATGTCGTATATGATCATCTGTTAGTTTATTTAACGGCAGGTTTAGAACAGGCTTTAGTTATTTATGGGCATATTAATACCACTAACAGCATTAATAACGAATCTGCAAATAAGCTTTTGAATTCATTGTTGAATTAGATAAATTATTTTTAGCTGCTATTCTCATATAAAAAATAACAGTATTAAAGGGAGTTGCTATAACATATTGTTAATGCTTGATTTATCCTGATTCACTGCACTTTTTCAAAAACCGTCCCTTTGCACTTTCCAGAGCGCCAAACAACGCGTTTTTTTCATCAGCCAGATCACTCGACAGATTTTCATCCAGCGCCTCAATGCACTCGCTATAAAACTGTTCGAAATACTGCATCACGTCATCTACAGACAAGGTTGTGGTTGGTTGCTTTTCAACTACGGTTTCAGCCCCGACAGGCTGAACATTATCTGCTCGTCGGAAGAACTTGGTTTCACCCGTTGTTTCATGATTAGCGACCAACGGACCCGACTTTACATAAACGGCACCTTTAAAATTAAAACGTTGACCCATCTCGACCACAGAAAATTTCATACTTGCTCCCATTTCTCGATTTGTTGCGAAAACTTTTTCAGACAGGCGCCCGCCTGTTGCGTCTCGGCACAACCCCTTTTCATTGTTTCTGTTTCCCTGCCAACCGATTCCAGCTCGTCATGATAATAATCAATATAGTGCCGGGTGATATCAGCATTGAATTCCGGGTGAAACTGCAGTCCCCAACATCGATCATTGACGCAGAAGGCATGATTTTCATCCATCGTTGTGGCCGCCAGGCATTCTGCTTGCTCTGGCAATCGACTCACACTCTGACGGTGACTGGCCTGTACAGCAATAGTTTTCATACCACCCAATAACAGATCGTCTTGCGCGACATGGCTCATGGTGACTTCAACGGTTCCAACCTCCACACCAGCCGGGTTATCGGCAACCTCACCACCCAGGGCGTAGGCAAGCAGCTGATGACCGAAGCAAATACCCAAGGTAGGCACCGATAACAAAACCGCCTCTTGCAACCATCCTGCAGTACGCTCAACCCACTCTGCATGGTCACTCACCATGGCGCTTGAACCGGTAATAATAACCGCTTTATAGCAGGATGGCCTGGCAGCTTGCACACCGTCAAAAACGGCTACCACCTCAAAATCTACTCGTGGCCTCCCCATCCCCGATATAATCCAGTCTTCAAAATCGCCTGTACGTCTTTTAAGGGTCGGTAATTTTTCACCGGCCTTGATAATGAGGATTTTTCTTTGCAAAACACCACCGCATGTTCAATAACCGTAATAATCAATACGGACATTATAAACAAGCAACGCTCGTGATATGTAAAAAAGATACATCGCAGAACCTGTTTCCAGGCTCTACGACAGATTTGTTGTTATTTTTCAAAAAAAGCGGAAACGTCCTTGTAAAGGATTTCCGTTGCCCGATCTAAAAGGCAAACAGGCCGACAAGCGACCTAAGCGCATAGCCTCAAGCATCATACCCATACCGCCGGATATAATGTCTCCCTTGGAGGTCTTATTATTATGTCTGTTTTTTTTATTGTTCAGACAATTATCTATTTGCATAACTTATGCCGAAAAATAGGGATTTTGAGAAAAAAATAAAATTAATTAAAATAGCTTAATAAATCAAATAGATATGTAACGACTAAAAAACAGGCAGGCAAAGTACGTTAGTTTGTCCTTATTTAATTTTGTAGCAGGGCTTTTTTGCGGGTTGCATGCTACAACCCGGCATAACATAAAGGGTGTAATTTGCATTGTTTTTTAAACCCTGCGGCTTAATTAACGAGTTTCATGCCCTGAGTATCCTTGCCTTTGCCAATCAACTCGTCGATAACGCATGGCTCAACGGGCCTGGAGTAATAATAACCCTGGGCATAATTGCATTGCAGTATTTGCAACAGCTTGCTGCTCTCCTCGTCTTCCACGCCCTCAGCCACGACCTTGAGGTTAAGGTTATGACCCAGATCGATCGTTGAACGAACAATGATCGCATCATCCTCATCATCAATCATGTTCATAACAAACGACTTGTCTATCTTGAGCTCAGACACAGGTAACTCTTTCAGGTATTGCAGTGACGAATAACCGGTTCCAAAATCATCTATCGCCAGCCTCACACCCAGTTCTTCCAGTGCACTCAAGGTCGACTGTGTATAACGCGTATATTGCATCAACGAGCTTTCCGTAATTTCCAGAATGATGCTATCTGCTGGCACATCATAGGAGCGTAATAGGTCTTTCAGAAAAGTTGCCAGTTCCTGATCACACAGGTCGCGTGTAGAAATATTAATTGACATGCTGAATTCCGGGCTGATTACCTGCCAGTCTGCTATTTGCTCTACGGCGTGCTTAAGTACAAAACGCGTCAATACACCGATATGGCCGGTCTCTTCCAGCAACGGAATAAAGTCGTCAGGTAAAACAATACCGTGTGTCGGGTGCAACCATCGAACCAATGCCTCAACGCCAACCACCTCGTTTGTGTGCATATCAATGCGAGGTTGATAGTGTAAACAAAACTGGTTTTCGTCCAGCGCACGCCGCATCTCACCCAGTAATTCCAGCCGACCTACAGTGTAATTATCCTGTTCGGTATCATAAAGTGCGATACCGGTACCATTGGACTTGGAATAATACATTGCCACATCGGCCCGTTGTATCAGGACATCCGGGTCATCACCATGTTCGGGGTACATGGCGATGCCGACACTCATGGAGATATCAAAGTGATGCCCCTCAACTGCGAACGGTTCCTGGATAAGCGTTGCCAGGCGTCGGCCTATAGACATAGCCTGTTCTTTATTAATATCTGATAACAACATCAGGTATTCGTCACCACCCATTCTGGCAACCGTGTCATAGTTTTTGACACCCTTTTGCAAACGCACTGCAATTTGTTTAAGAATCTTGTCACCAATGTGATGACCCAGGGTATCGTTTATTACCTTAAAGTTATTCAGGTCCATTAGCATAACTGCGATAGAACCTTCGGTATGCTCTGCGTTCAGAATGGCCTGATAGACTCGATCATAAAACAACGCACGATTCGGCAGATCTGTCAGTGAGTCATGCATGGCCATATACTCCAGCGCCTCTCGCTGTGCCTTTTGTTCTGTCACGTCCTCAAGGACGGCAACATAATGTGTGGCGACACCATCGGCTCCCTTGACAGGCGATACACGTGCCTTTACCCAACGCAAACTGCCACTTTTGCATTTATTACAAAACTCACCTGTCCAGACACGGCCGGACTGTATCGTCTTCCAGAGATTGACAAACACATCGGAACGGGTTTTACCGGCATTCAGTAAACTCGTGGAACGACCCTTGACCTCTTTCAACGCATAGCCTGTTACGTCGGTGAAGTGCTGATTAACGTATTCAATCTTGCCTTCAAGGTCGGTGATAATTGTGCTACTGGAATTCTGCTCGACAACCTGTGAAAGTTTGCGTAACTCGTCTTCATCGTGGCGTTTCTGTAAAAACACATTACGTATCATGAAGACGCCAATCACAATCAGCGTTGAAATCAGTAATGCAACGATCTCGGTAGTCATGGCTGTCAACCACTGACTTTCGATAAAACCGCTTTCGCGCAGCAGGCTGATCGTTCGGCGAGTCGCCATGAGAATGAACGCTACAGACAACACGCTCCATGCCAGCGCACGACCGGTTACGGGTATCAAGCGCAATGCCATACCCGCAGCAAACAGCTGCAAGAGAACGGACAGCCACAGTACGTTCGAAAGATCCATATTGCCTACCTGTTAGTTATTATTCTTAAACACTCCATGTGTCGGCCTCTATATCTATATTATTACTTACTGACTATTATTATGGTAATCATAAACTTATACTATAAACCGGAATAAATCCAATCAGCACAACCATTTAACCTGATTCGCAGCGGTTTCTACCACCTTCCTTGGCCCGATACATCGCCGAATCGGCCTTTTCAAATGCACTCTCGACCGTATCTTCGGCTATAAACTCGGCCACACCCGAGGAAATAGTCACATTGACCGACTCTCCTCGATAATGGAAACCACAGTTTTCAACCTCATCACGCAACTTTTCTGCCACAGTCATGGCCTCGCCGACGGCGGTATCAGGCATGATAATAACGAATTCCTCACCACCATAACGTGCCAGAAAATCGGTTTCCCGAATATTCGAATTCAGGTGTTGGGCCACTGTATGCAACACCTTGTCACCGGCCATGTGCCCGTAGTTGTCGTTAATTTTCTTGAAAAAATCGATATCAATCACCATCAATGACAATGGCGGTTGATACCGCTTCCAACGCACATATTCCTGCTCGATACGCTCATCATAGGCAAGACGGTTCCTGATCTCGGTCAGGGGGTCAACCATTGCCAGCTCGCGTTCCTTTCTGACATTCTTGCGCAAGGCCTCGGAATCCTGTTCCATGGCCTGAATTTTGGTATTCAATTCGGTAATTTTCTGTTGTGCCTTGTTATCGCGTTGCTCCTCATGCTCCCTTAACTTCTCCATATGCTGGGTCAGCGTGTCCAGACGAGTCTTGATCACTTGCTTGAGCTGTTCCAGTTCCGATGCCTCGTCTACGGAACGACCCATGTGATGTAACTGGTCATCCATACTAACCCGGAAATCGGTGCCTATCTTTACGGCATCATGATGGTCCTGCTCTACGCCACGCACAAATTCATCCAGCGTCTGTAACTGGTCGGTCAACTGCGTTAAGAAGGCTTCCAGACTTTTCTTTTCATCATGCGCCTTTTCACGCATGGAACCAATCAGGCGACTGATACGCCCAAGTAAAGTAGGCCACTCACTCTCGCTGACATTGCCTTCCAGCTGGCTCTGGATACCGGCAACCTCGTCGCCCATATCAACAGGCAACTCAATGCGTTCCAGTAGTTGCAGCAATATTTCATTGATCGTCAGGTTGGCCCCTTCAATCAATTCAGCAACACGTTCATGCTGCTGCGAGCTCGGCAAAGCTTCATTCAGGATACCCGCCAGCTCATGCGCAAGTCTGTCCAGCTCGTTTTCAAGCTTGACGTTTTGCAACCGCTCACGAACGATCTTTACCTCGGTCTGGCAAAACTCCGGGAACAACACCTCGCTCATCAATGATTCCAGAACCGTCCTGCCGGACAGTGTCGAATCGTCGGCTTGTGAAAGTTCGACGGGATTGCTAGCCTGCCTGTCTGCAGCGGGTGGCTTTTCCTTATGCGGCGCTTCCTTTTTCTCGCTGTTCAGTTTTTCTTCGGTACTGGTCCTGATCAGGCTATAACTATGCTTAACGAGACGGACAAACTCCTCAATCACCGCAGACGGACTGTCATCATCTGACAGCTTGCCGATTGACTTGTTTAATGCCTTGACTTCGCGCGCCGTCCCCTTGGGAAATGCCAGCTCATCCAGCAGGCGTTGATAGGCCTCTGGTGCACTCAGTTTCTTTTGCAGTTTTTGTTTCTGCTCAACCTGTTCAAGTGTGTCCAGGGTGGATTTGATCAGTTGCCTGATCTTGCCTGCATCCGCACCTCGGCGTAGCGCACGTCGCAGGTAATCAAGTTCCTTGTCCAGCGAACGGTCCATGCCGTCGAGCATGACACTCAGACGCGACATGGCATTGCGCATGATCGTATCAAATGCGCTCCATTCCTTTTCTTTTTTCTCTAGCTCTTCCAGGCTGGAGAAATATTTACTCTTCCATTCCTGGTTGGCTTTTTCGGGGTTACGTTTAAACATGCCAAGTATCTGTTTCTGCTAATAATGATTTTATATCTGCCTCAATAACAGCATGTCGGTACATAGACAGAAAACTTGAGCTACCCGATAGCGTCTGCGGGCAAATTGGCCTGAAGTCCGGCTTTACCCGGCAATCTTGATGGTATTCGGCAGAGTCACTTCCATGGCAATGGGCAAGTGGTCAGAAAAGGTATGATTTAGCACGTGCGTCTTGTCGACACGCAGGCTCGATGAAACGAGAATATGGTCAATGCTGCGGTGTGGACGCCAGCTCGGCCAGGTATGCAGGTCTTCCAGGGGCTCATGCAAGTCGGTGCTACGCAACAAATGCTGTATTTCCTTGCTGTCGGGCAAGCAATTCATATCACCCATCACCACGACATGGTTAAAATCACTCGCTACTTCAGCAACATAACCGAGTTGTCGCATCCGGGCTTTTTGTCCCAACGCCAAATGCAGGATCACCACCACCAGTGAATCACGGCCATGCCCAAAGCGGGCGAACAGGGCTCCGCGGCCCGGCAACACGCCCGGTAATTTGTGATCGGATATCTCGGAGGGCTTGAATTTGCTCATCAGGCCATTGCTGTGCTGGGCAATCTTGCCCAGTTTGCGGTTGGTTTGGTGAAACCAGAACGGGAAATGCGCCCTCGATGCCATGTACTCGGTTTGATTTACAAACCCCGTCCTCAGGCTACCGGCATCGACTTCCTGTAGACCCACAACATCATAATCACTGGCCATGCTGGCAATGTGGGCCAGGTTCTCAATGCGCTGCGAATGTGGCAGGACCTGTTTCCAGCTTTGCGTGAGAAACTGACGATAGTGACTGGTACTGGTTCCCGTCTGAATATTGTAACTCAACAGGCGTAAACGACGGCCGCCGTCATATATATTCTGTTGTTTTTTAGCCATTGCCAACATGGGTCTATCAACTCTTAGTATTCAGCTAGATCGGACATACCATCTCGCCCAGTTTTTCTGTGAGCTTGATGTTTTCACGATAGTCTACCGGGCAATCAATAATACAGACCTGTTTGCTTGCCAATGCCTCGGTGAGTGTTGGCAGCAGGTCATCCGTGTTTTCGATCCTGTAACCCCTGGCGCCAAACGATTCGGCATATTGCACCAGGTCCGGGTTGTTAAAATCGATATTCGACTTGCGCCCGAATTCATTTATCTGTTTCCATTCTATCAGGCCATAGGCCGAATCAGTCCAGACGAGGATCACAATTGCGACATTTAATCGCATGGCCGTCTCGATTTCCTGTGAATTCATCAAAAACCCGGCGTCACCCGTCACGGCGACAATATTTCGATCCGGATATACCAGTTTAGCGGCAATCGCGCCGGGAACTGCAATCCCCATACTCGCAAAACCATTGGAAATGATACAGGTATTGGGGTGTTCGCAACGGAACATGCGCGCCATCCACATCTTGTGTGCTCCCACATCACAAATCACAATATCTTCCAGATCCATGGCCGTGCGCAGGTCCCAGATGATACGTTGCGGTTTTACCGGAAAATCACTGTTTGTACTGTGCTGGTTCATATCCTCAATCAGGGCATTGCGTAATGGCCGCATAAAATGCCCCTCATGCGGTGTGGCCAGTTTGGCGATGCGCATCAGGCTGTGTTTGATATCACCCACCACGCCGACGGTAATGGTATAGGCCTCATCGACTTCGGCCGGCGATAGATCGATATGAATAATCTTGCGGTCCTTGGAGGGGTGCCATAAATACGGATGAAACTCGACCAGGTCATAGCCCACACAGATAACCACATCGGCACGGTCAAAGCCGCAGCTGACATAATCATGCGCCTGCAGGCCGGCACTACCCAACGCCATCGGGTGTTTGAACGGAATCACACCCTTGGCCATAAAGGTATTGGCCACCGGTATGTTCATTTCAGTGGCAAAATCATCAAGGTGCTTCCATGCACGCGAACGTATCACGCCGTTGCCTGCCAGAATGATCGGATCACGTGCTTCCGATATCAACTTAGCCGCATATTCAACCCTGTCTGCCGGTGGTTCAGGTGGGTGTGGGTGATTGACATGCAGGGTCAGCTCTTCCATTTCCATTTTTGCGAGGTTTTCAGGGAACTCGATAAACGTCGCGCCGGTTTTTTCTGTTTGCGCAACCTTGAAGGCCTTGCGTACAACCTCGGGGATAATATTGGGTGTCAGGATGCGCGAAGCATACTTGGTAATCGGCTGAAACATATTCACCAGATCCAGCACCTGGTGTGATTCCTTGTGCATACGATTGGTACCGGCCTGGCCGGCAATCGCAACCACAGGCGCATGGTCAAGGTTGGCGTCGGCGACACCGGTAACCAGGTTGGTTGCCCCCGGCCCCAGCGTGGCCAGACAAACACCGGCCCGACCGGTAAGACGCCCATAAACATCGGCCATGAATGCAGCACCCTGCTCATGTCGTGTGGTAATGAATTTTATGTTGGAGTCCAGTAACGCATCCATGACATCAAGGTTTTCTTCGCCCGGTATGCCAAATATATATTCGACCTCTTCATTCTCCAGGCATTTTACAAACACTTCCGAAGCTTTCATCCATTCTCTCCCGAGAGGGTGGCAGACAAACTACAGGTCAGTTCCGCTATCATGCAAATATTATTTACCCGCCTTACTTTCATCTGCAATCAACTTATCGATAACAGCAAACATGTCTTTTTTATGACCCCCCGCCATGGTTTCATTAGTGCGGTATTTACCGTTGACGATAAAGGTAGGCACACTGCGTGCGCCATAACGCTGCCCCATACCACGGGCATGCGCAAGTTTGTTTCGAGTAGAAAAAGAGTTGTAAATCTTCATGAACTTTTCACGGCTCACTCCGAACTTGAGGAAAAAGGCCGCCAGCTCATCAACCTTCATGAGTTTTGGTTTTGAATGCGGCTTGCGGTTTGCGTGTATCGCTTTAAAGATAGGTTCGTGGACCTTGTCAACAATACCCAGGGCTTCGGCAACAAAATAGGCGCCGGCGTGAATCTCCCAGCCCTTGTTTAACTGTGCAGGCATACGTACAAAATGCACATTCGCAGGCTTGTTCGCCAGCCATTTTTTCAACGCAGGCTCCATACGGTAACAATGCGAACAACCGTACCAGAACAATTCCACGACCTCGACCTTGCCGGCAGGTGCAGTGGTTTGTTGCGCCGGTATGATTTCCTGGTATTCAATGCCGGCGACAAAGTCTGCTGCATAGACCGGCTTAAGGCTGCCGAACAACAACGCCAGACTGATAAAAAAGACTCGATTCAAACCACGCATTTATATCTCCTTGTTAGCTTTATAATTCACCGTAGGAATGCAAACCCGAGAGGAACATGTTCACGCCCAGGAAAGCAAACAGGGTGACAAACAAACCAATGATCGCCCACCAGGCCATAACATTACCGCGCCATCCCTTGGTCAGGCGTAAATGTAACCAGGCGGCATAGTTCAACCATACAATCAACGCCCAGGTCTCTTTCGGGTCCCATGACCAGTACCCGCCCCAGGCCTCGGCCGCCCACATCGCTCCCAGCACCGTGGCGATGGTAAAGAAAGCAAAACCGAGCGCAATCGACTTGTACATAATATCGTCGAGTATCGTCAGGGCCGGCATGGCACTTTCGACATCGGACTGTTTTCTGGCCTTGACCAGGTAGGCAACGCCCACCATGGCAGCCAGTGCAAACGCACCGTAACCGACAAAATTGGCTGGCACGTGAATCTTCATCCAGTAACTTTGCAGGGCCGGAATGAGAGGCTGTATTTCGTGCGCCTGTCGATCGAAGGTATACCATAACAGGAACGCCACCGAGGCGCTGATCACGAGCAATACATATCCACCCAGCGCGCGCGTTTTATAGCGTCCTTCATAATATAAATAGATAAGCGCGGTAATAATGGCGAACAGTATGAATACCTCATACAGATTGCTGACAGGAATATGACCGATATCAGCGCCCATGAGATAAGACTCTCGCCAACGCACCATCAAACCTACCAGCCCCATGGTCGTTGCCGACCAGGTCATGCTCGTGGCAACCCTGGCCGAAAAATCGGACTTGATCACCAGGGCATAAAAATAAGTCACGGTAGCGAGCACATATAACGCGCTCATCCACATGATCGCAGACTGACTCGACAACAGGTATTGGAGGAAAAACTGCGTCTCCTGCAATCCCAGCTCATCACCATAGATCCACACCGACAGCAGGCTGATGGCAGCAACCATCAAAGAAAACATTCGGAACGCCTTCCAGCCCCAGCCCATGAACACCAGCGCGGGCACCGTGCCATAGAGAATGCCAACCTCATAAACATCCATGAGCGCTGCGTACTTCTGATGCGCGTACAGGGCGCCCAGCAACAACATTGCGGCCCAGACCCAGTCGAACACGGTCAGGGTTTTGTAAAAAGGTCGTGGTTCCATGGAATGGATCATTTCATCTTGTGTAACAGCCATATCGAGTCTTCTATTCTATTAAGTCTATGTTTTTTATGGGTATTTCTTTTTCCGATCTATAATCAATATGTTACCAGCCAGTGCCTTTGACGTCCATTTATATGGACAGCAGGAACCCCGATTTGTTTTGATTATATCGTCGGGAATATGAATCCGGGCTGAATGGGGCTTTATCAGGCTGTATAGTATAAGCGCAGGCTATAGTCACTACATCAACCTGGCAAAATCCTCTCTCATCTTGTCAAAATCATTATCAAACTCAACCGTGTTGCGGTTACTGCTGGCGGCCATAACAATGTGAAGTGCGTTATTTTCCCTGTACAGATAAAACCACAGGCGCTTGTGATGCATATAGAACATAATAAACACACCGACGATCAACATCACGCAGCCCAGGTAAACCAGGTCTTTGCCTGGCGCACGCGTAATCTGCAGACCCGTTGCCTCAATCTGTTTGAACGAACTTAACTGAAAAAAGTAGGGCGAAAGGTAATTTGGAATCGCACCCAGTTCGATGAAGGCGTCGTTGAAAAACTGCTGATCAAACGGATCACTGATGCCCTGACTGGTATCGATGCCTTCAGCATTCAATACCTTTATATAAACCTGCACCAGTATATTTTCCATAATAGACAAATAGGCTGCGCGTTTTTCAAAAAATGTTTTTTCATCCATTTCTCGCGCCATATCAGACAGAAAACGATTCAGTTCACCGTTGTTATAGTCCTCGAGGATTTTGTGCATGGATCGTTTTAGCTGGAGCTTCATCTCAGGGTCGGTAGTACCAGCACGTTGTATCGTCGTCTTCACCAGGCCATCAATGATTTTCGATGTCAGCTCGCCATCGATCATCATTTGCCTGAAACTCATAAAACGGTTTACTTCATTGTTTTTATCCAATGGTATCCAGAGTGACTGAAAACCCGCCTCCAATGATTGTCGAACATCACTGCGCAGATACCAGCGCCCTTCTTTTTCGATAGGCAGCATGTAATTCACATATTCATAGGCAAGCCCTGCGGCATCACGTAATTTAAACGCATAACTGGGTCCGCTATTTTTGAATTTCTTTTCAGCCTTGTCATTGCTGACAGGATTAATATTGAACATACGAAAATCGGTTAATTCAATACGATAGGATTCTCCCAGCGATTTCAGGTCTATGGTTTCGAATATTTCTCCCTTAAGTGGCACGGCCTTTCCCTTGCTGCTCAGAGGCCAGGCAGTAATATCCATAATGGAACCGCCGTCGCCGAACGTTGCCTGAAAAATCGAATAACCACGATAGATCAACGGATAGTTTACCGCGATGGTTTGTTCGAGTGGTTGTTCCAGCTGGTCATCATGGATCACCAGATCAGACTGAAAAGATTTCGGCTGACCGGTCGAATAATATTCGATACGAAAATCCTTGACCTCGATAGCAAAAGGTAATTCCTGCAACACATAACCATCGCGATAATCCAGCACGACGGCATTCACCGTACTGCCCTCGGGTATTGAACGGTTACCACGAAACGACAATGAATCACCCGGCTGCAAACGACTGCTTGCGGGCACCTCACTGACCACCATGTCTTCCATGAGTGGCTTTACCTGATCATTCATCACCTTCCACTTCAGGCCAACATTGCCATCGATCAGGCCGCCAATACAGATCAACACAATCGACACATGCGTGAGCAAATATCCAACCTTGTTGTAACGGCCTTTCATGGATGCAAAAACGACATGCTCATCATCCTGATGCCGCCGGAACAGGTAGCCGCGAGACTTTATAAAAGCGCTGATGCGCTTCTCTGCTTCGGCCGTTTCAAGCTGCGAGACGTATTCGTTTTTATGGTGAAAGGCCTGCAGTGATTTCTTTTTCGCATGGGTACGAAAATTTTTCATGTCACGCAACATGTGCGGTGTATTGCGATAAATACAGACACTGGTCGATAACACCAGAAAAGCAAGAATGAACAAAAACCAGCCAGTCGTGTAAACATCATACAGACCCAGCTTTTCAAACATCTCGAACCAGAAGTCACCGAAGCGGCTACGGTACTCATTATAAGGCTGGTTTTGCAACAACACGGTACCGATCACCGAGGCAATGGCAATGGTCATTAACAGGGTAATCGCCAGGTACATTGACCCCAGGAATTCGAGAACGGCTGCGCCCAGTCCGGGTCGGTTATTTTTATTAACTTGCTGTGTCATAGAATCGATCAAATTATAAACAAATATCCGCCTAGAATAACATAAAGACACTTGGCTATGTTTGCTTTGCTACACATGGTGTATTAAAGCTGTCATGAGAGCCCTTAATGGCCTTATTTTTCTTGTGAGAAGTAACCTGGGAGACGCCGCTCCTGCGCATCCGTGCGCCCGCGGCATCAAAGTGCCATGCCTATAAACAATCAATAAACGGTAAAGGCCATCCTTGGCCAAAATCGCTCTCGCCCTTCGTGGGCTTCGCGAAATAAGCCCTTCCTTGGGCACAAAAAAGGGCGGTCATTGACCGCCCTTTTCAAGACTTGTGAAAGCTGATGTTGATCTTATTTCAGACCCTCAATATAAGACGCAACGGCCTTCATGTCAGCTGCATTCATCTTGCCGGCAACGGTCTGCATCATCTTGCCTGCATCATTGGCACGTGCTCCCAGGCTGAATGCCTTCAGCTGTGACACCGTGTAATCTCCGTGCTGGCCAGCCAGTGCTGGAAACCTGGCTGAAGGAATACCCTTACCGGCAGGACCATGACAACCGATACAGGCTGGCAGTCCTTTTGAATCGTCACCCGCACGATAGATCAGCTGACCGCGTGTTACCAGTTTTTCGTCAGCAGCACCTGCCTTGGCCTTGTTGCTGGCGAAATACGCAGCGATGTCTTCCATGTCCTGGTCAGACAGGGCAGCAACCATGCCAAACATCGTGGCATTGTCACGCTTCTTGGATTTGAATTCTTTCATTTGCTTGACCAGGTAAGCAGCGCTTTGACCAGCAAGCTTCGGGTTCACGGCCGATGCACTGTTGCCGTCTGCCCCATGACAGGCTGCACAGCTGGCAGATTTGGTTTTGCCCGCTTCTTTATTACCCGCGGCGTTGACGGAACCGACTGCCGCAAGGGCTGCCATGGCTACAAATGTGACAAACATCTTTTTCATGTTGGGTAATCTCCCGTGCCTTCTAGGGCATTACAAGCTAATTCGAGCAACCAGGCAAGGGCCCGGTAAATAATGACTGCCTTATATACCAGCGGACGGTCATTCGGTCAACTATTTCTCGATATTTTTCGTCACTACCAGACCCGAACAAACCGAGAATATCCTACAATACCCTTTTTAAAAACAATTAGTTGCGTTATCCTTACCGTTCATCTGAAATTATCGCTGCACAAGACCCGAATATGAACCCATACCGCAGAGCGACCTTTTTACTGAGCGCCCCCAGCCTGCAACACGCACCTGCCGATGAAGGCGCTGAAGTCGCCTTTGCAGGCCGCTCGAATGCCGGTAAATCGAGTGCCATCAACACCCTGACAGACAATAAATCACTGGCGCGCACCAGTAAAACGCCGGGGCGTACGCAGCAATTGATGTTTTTTACCCTGGACGACGAACACCGGCTAGTGGATTTACCTGGTTACGGCTATGCCAAGGTCTCGGAATCCGTAAAGAAAAAATGGCAACGCTACATGACCGATTACCTGCTAAAACGTCAGTGTCTGCATGGCCTTGTACTGGTCATGGATATCCGCCACCCGATGACCGATTACGACAAGGACATGATCAGCCTGTGTCACACGGCTGGACGGCCGTTACATGTCCTGCTGACCAAGGCAGACAAGATGAAAAAAGGCCCGGCTAACAATATATTATACAAGGTTGCAGCGGAACTCGAGCAAATGGGTGTGAGCGCAAGCCTGCAACTGTTCTCATCACATAACAAAAGCGGCGTAGAAGACATACACAGCGTACTGGATGAATGGCTGGGTTACACGTAAAACCAGCACTGCAGGCAACATACTGAATTCAGTATTATTTCTGAATAAAAACATAAAAGCATTAAAAAACCCTTGTTCCCGATTGGGGGGAGGAAACAAGGGTCAAAATTTCCCAGCTTGGGGTTGCTGGGATGCTTCCCACTCAGGGAGGTGAGTGGGGATGTCAATTAAGACATCTGAACTAGTAAGACAAATCCCGTCTCACCAAGTTCAAGTTTAATTGTAAATAGTTGGCAGAAAATGGCAAGTTTTCCGACAAAAAATTTACGTTTATTTACACATTAAACATGAATGATTCAGTCAGGAATAGCTTAACTATAGACAACAATACTCAAGAATTCTGTAAGGAAAACGAATATTAACTATCACAATAAAATATTTTCCATGAGGTTATTAAGCTGTATTCAAAAGCCTGGCAAAACACTGTGGCGATGGCTTATCAATGCGCCTCATCCCAGTTTTTCCCGCGGCCCACATCAACCACAAGCGGTACGGACAAACTGGCGGCATTGCCCATGTGCTGCTCGACTTCAGCAATCAGCTTGTCGGTCTGTTTATTATTCATCTCAAATACCAGCTCATCGTGCACCTGCATGATCATTTTCATATCCGGTTGCTGCCTGTTCATCCAGTCATGGACACTGATCATCGCGCGTTTGATGATATCGGCTGCCGTTCCCTGCATGGGTGCATTGATCGCCGTGCGTTCTGCGTATTGTCTGACCTGTGCATTGCGTGATTTGATATCTGGTAAATATAAACGACGGCCAAACACGGTTTCAACGTAACCCTGGTCGCGCGCACGCTCACGCGTTTCATCCATGTATTTTTTGACCCCCTGGTAGCGATCAAAATAAAGGTCAACATATTCCTGCGCCACATGCCTTTCAACACCCAACTGCTTGGCCAGGCCAAATGCAGACATGCCATAGATCAATCCAAAATTGATCGCCTTGGCAGAACGACGCTGATCACTACTCACATCGTCACGCTCAACTCCAAACACTTCTGCGGCGGTGGCACGATGCACATCAACACCTTCGGCAAAGGCATTCAGCAAACCTTCATCACCAGACAAATGAGCCATAATGCGTAACTCGATTTGTGAATAATCTGCAGCAACCACTTCATAACCCACAGGGGCAATAAATGCCTGGCGTATGCGGCGCCCTTCGGCTGAGCGCACCGGTATGTTTTGCAGGTTAGGGCCTGATGAAGACAAACGTCCCGTGGCGGCAACCGCCTGGTGGTAGGATGTATGGACACGACCGGTATCCGGGTCAACCTGTTCGGGAAGCCGGTCGGTGTAGGTGTTTTTAAGTTTATTCATGCTTCGGTATTCAAGAATCAGTTTTGGTAACGGATAATCCTCTGCCAGCTCCTGCAATACCTCTTCGGCCGTCGACGCCTGCCCCTTGGGCGTTTTTTTCAAAACCGGCAGCTGCATTTTCTCAAACAGAATGGCTTGCAGTTGTTTCGGAGAACCCAGGTTAAACTCCTCTCCGGCCAGCTCAAATGCCTGCTTTTGTATGTCGCCCATCTTGTCGGTCAACTCGACGCTTTGTTTGTGCAACATATCTACATCAACCAGCACACCATTACATTCCATTTCAGACAACACGGTTATCAAGGGTCTTTCTATTTCCTCAAACACCTTGCGCGGCTGCGCTTCTTTTTTCAGCTTGTCCCACAGGGTTTGATGCAGGCGTAAGGTGATATCGGCGTCCTCTGCCGCATAGGGCGATGCCTGTTCAAGGTCGATCTGGTTGAAGGTCAACTGCTTGGCACCTTTACCGGCGATGTCTTCGAAGTGAATGGTTTTATGGCCCAGGTATTTCAGCGCTAGCGAGTCCATGTCATGCCGACTGGCCGTGCTGTTCAGTACGTAGGATTCGAGCATGGTATCGAAGGCAATGCCATTAAGTTGAATGCCATAACGTGTCAGTACATTCATGTCATACTTGATATGCTGTCCAATGATTTTTGCCTGTGTATTTTCCAGCAAGGGTTTGAGTTGTTCTAATACCGCGTCGCGAGAGAGTTGCTCTGGTGCATCAATGTAGTCATGCGCCAGCGGTACATAGGCGGCCTTGCCTGGCTCTGTCGAAAATGAAAGGCCGACAATCTCTGCCTGCATGTAATCCAGGCTGGTGGTTTCGGTATCAAACGCAAACAGCTCGGCCTTGGTTAATTGACGAACCCATTTATCCAGTGCCTTTTGTGTCAGGATGGTTTCATAACTTGCTTCTATCTGCGGCGCGGCATCAGCCGTTTGTTCCGGCGCCTCACCCAGGATTTCTGCCTGCCAGGTTTTAAATTCAAAGCGCTTGTAAAAACCCAGCAAGGCATTGTGATCGGGATGTTTGATCTTCAGACCTTGCTCATCCAGACCAAGCTCGACGTCACATTTTATGGTCACCAGTTGTCGCGACAGTGGCAGCTGCTCAAGACTGTTGCGCAGATTTTCACCCACCTTGCCCTTGATGTCATCGGCATGACTGACAATGCTGTCGATATCGCTGTATTCGTCCAGCCACTTGACGGCGGTCTTGGGCCCCACCTTGGGTACACCCGGCACGTTGTCTGAGGTATCGCCGATCAATGCAAGGTAGTCAATGATCTGCGCTGGCATAACACCAAATTTTTCCTTTACGCCCTGCTCGTCCATGGTGGTATTGTTCATGGTGTTGATCAGGCTCACGTATGGGTTCACCAGCTGCGCCATGTCCTTGTCACCGGTAGAGATAACCACATTCTGTTTGTTCACCGTCGCCTGCTCTGCCAGGGTGCCGATCACATCATCAGCTTCGACACCACTGATCTGTAACAAGGGCAGACCCATGGCCTGTACAATTTCCAGCAACGGCGCGACCTGCTGGCGCAAGTCTTCCGGCATGGGTGGGCGATTGGCCTTGTACTCGGGATACATGTCGTCGCGGAAGGTTTTACCCTTGGCATCAAATACCACAACCATTTGCTCCGGCTCGTATTCCTGCAACAATTTGCGCAGCATGTTCACCACACCATAAATCGTGCCCGTGGGCTCACCGTCGGCATTGCTCAGGTTTGGCATGGCATGGTAGGCGCGGTACAGGTAGGAGGAACCATCGACAAGGATCAAGGGCTTGGAACTGGACTGAGGCATATTCGTTCTCGTTTAGACATTAGCCGGGCTAGTATCGCATAAAATGATGGCGCTGTGTGCCGTGAACAGGCCGACAGACCATTGTATTTATCAGGCAGCGACAGGTTTTTTATTCAGCTGATGTAAATTGATAATGCTCTCAGTAATGGCACGTGCGCTGTCACTTGAATAACCACCGCCGCCTAAAAAGACCATAGGCACCGAGAGGGAATTGAGTTTTTCATATACCATTTTGTCGCGCTCGACACAGTCAGCTACCGACAGACTCAGGCCACCCAGTGGATCAGTGCTGATCACATCGGTTCCGGCAACGACAAAGGCGAGATCAAATCCTTCATGTAATTGTGACAAGCCAGCTTCAAGTTTGGACAGATAGGTCTCACCACTGGTACCACGCTGCAGTGGTATATTGATATTCAGTCTTTCTTTGGATGCCCTGGATTGCGGGTATATATCATCATTATAAATATCAAACAGCGTGACGTTATCCTGCTCCAGAAATGTGTAGGCATTTCCATTGCCATGATGTGCATCAATATCCACGATCAGGATTTTACTGCTTTTATCAATCAGGCCTTCCTCGCAAAACACCTGCTCGGTAATTCCAATATCATTATAAATACAAAAACCTTCAGAAGATGCCCGGCTTGCATGATGATACCCACCGGATA
>Ga0316207_10002546_pt1 | contig 18496 bp, 20 predicted proteins | sample 6weekpyrite_MG_FD_204943 | JGI IMG/M metagenome (GOLD analysis project Ga0316207, IMG submission 204943) | Microbial mat bacterial communities from mineral coupon in-situ incubated in ocean water Damariscotta River, Maine, United States -... | ecosystem: Environmental > Aquatic > Marine >...
ATCGTTTGTGGTGCAAGTGCTTATGCAAGAGAGATTGACTTTAAAAAATTCAGAGAGATCGCTGATGAAGTTGGTGCAATCCTTTTTGCTGACATCGCACACATCGCAGGTCTTGTATGTGCCGGCGAGCACCCTAGTCCATTCCCCTATGCTGACGTTGTTACAACAACAACACACAAGACATTAGCCGGTCCTCGTGGTGGAATGATCATGACCAATGATGAAGACATTGCTAAAAAGATCAATTCAGCCATCTTCCCAGGTCTGCAAGGTGGTCCGCTTGTTCATGTGATTGCAGCTAAAGCCGTTGGTTTCAAGTACAATCTATCAGATGAGTGGAAAGTCTATGCTAAACAAGTTAAAGCCAATGCTACTGTCTTGGCAGATGTCCTTGTCAAACGTGGATATGATGTTGTTTCAGATGGTACAGACAACCACCTCGTTCTTGTCTCATTCATCAATAAAGAGTTCTCAGGTAAAGATGCAGATGCGGCCCTTGGGAACGCTGGTATGACGGTTAATAAAAACACCGTTCCGGGTGAAACACGTTCTCCTTTTGTGACTTCAGGTATTCGCGTTGGTTCTCCAGCGCTTACTTCCCGAGGTATGAAAGAAAAAGAGTTTGAGATTATTGCTAATCGTATGGCAGATGTGTTAGATGATATAAATAACACAGAAGTTCAAGAAAAAGTCAAAAAAGAGTTGACAACCTTGGCAAAAGAGTTTATCATATATACACAGTCAACATATTAAACACTCAGGGGAACAACTTATGACAGCAATGGACTTAAAACTTATTAAGATGGTATCTGATCATTATTGGATAAAGTCTGAGTCTGTAGTTGATAAGCTCTCGTATAAGGGTCGTACCTTTTATAATAAATATGAAAAAATCTCAAGACCCCTTAGTCAGCAGGTAATCAACCAACATTTAAAAGGTGAGATTACGGTTGCCCATTCTCTTATCAACGCCAGAGACAAGGTTGAAAACATCGTTATTGATTATAATGGACGAGATCCTCAGCGTTTTTACCATCGAGCTCAATTACTTTTGCGGGAAGAAGGTTATATTAACTTTACTGCCTTTGAGACCAAGACGCCAGGGCATTTACATTTATATATCCACAAAGGCCATACTGACCTTCAAGAAGCCTATCAACTAGGGAAGATGATCTCTATGAAACTTGCAGCGAAGATGCCAAAACAGTGGAGAGTCTTTCCTACCCAAGAGTTACCCCTTGAATATAATATTTTAAACATTCCTCAAGAAGTTTATGCCAAAGAACGCGGTGCCTCTTGGTCAAAACACATGTAATGTGTTTCTTCAGTAAAACACATGTAGGGCTTCTAGAAAAGAGTTCTCACATAGTTTGTTCTAAGTACAAAACATTTTAATTCTTTAAGTAAGCTATGCTTACTTATATGAAAGATTTACTTCAACCACAATACTAAAAATCCACCTTTCCTATCAAAATAGTCACTTTTTCTCGTAATACCTCGTTTTTTACTTATAAACTATGTATAATAACAATAATTAAAATTTGGGCATATTATTTGCTTTAGTCTTTATAAATTATTTTAAGGAAGTTCTCATGGAAGAAAAAAATGAACTCAATGACATTATCTTAAACCGTAGTAATGGTAACAGTGGTATGAAAAAAGTCATGCTTGCTGTTGCTGCCTTAGCGGTTTTACTGATCATTGTTATTGTTATTATGAGTAGTTTAAATTCAGATGGCGTAGCCAACCTTCCACAAGCTATCGAACCACCTAAAACGGTTCAAAGCAACCCTCTTGTAGATGAAGATCCTCTCTTTGAACCTATAGCTATTAATGAAGAACCATCACAAGAAGACAACTTGGACAATGTTGCCAAGAAGATCAAAGAACAAAATGAAAAAGAAGAATTAAGCACCAATATCATTGCGGGTCCCGAAGAGATCCTTGAAGAGGAGACAACAGAAGTCGTTGTTCCCGCTAAGTATGAAAAACCTATCGTAAAGAAAACTATTAAGCAGCCAAATCCCGTAGCTAAGAAAACCGTAGTAAAAGAACCTGTTAAGACGATTGCACCTAAACCTGTTGTTCAAGGTAGTTATTACGTGCAAGTTGGATCTTTTGGAAGATTTTCACCGGATAAAAAATTCCTACAGAACATCACTGACAATGGTTTTACGTATAAATTACATAAGGTTAAAAACTTGACAAAGGTTTTAGTCGGACCGTATATTACAGACAAGGCAGCACGAAAAGACCTGCGTGCAATCCGTACAAAAATCGAGCCTGGCGCATTTTTATCTAGGATATAATTTTTGGTACATTCTTCTCAATTTACTCTCGATCAATTCGCACCCATCGCGGTGTATCATAAGCTAAAATCTCACTTTAACAATGAGGTTTCCTTTCTATTTGAAAGTGCTGGCAGTTCCGAAGGGAATTACAGTTTTATTATTATTGGTGCACAAGAGCGTCTTGTCTTTAAAGACAATATAACCCGTTACACAGATGCTAATGCGCAAACACGTGTCATTGAAGAAGACCCTTTTTCTTTTTTAAAGCAGTATTATGCCAAGCTTGATCAAAAAGCCTATCGCGCTAAAACACAGGAGCTGGGTATTGGATATATTGATGGTTTCATTGGCTACATCGGATATGATATGGTCAAGGTTTTTGAACCGGTTCTAGCATCGACTATGGACGCCTTAGACGATGAACTTGAGACCCCTGATCTCGACCTTATACGTCCTAAACTAATTGTGGTTTATTCTCATAAAACACATAAACTCACCCTTGTTTCCTCAATGGATGATATGGCTAACAACTTTAAGGAAATTGAAGAGGAACTCAAGTCTTCGTATGACTATATACCCCTTACACCAATATCCACTCAGGTAGAAGGCAGCTTTGCATTTAGCAAAGAAAAATTCTTTAATATGGTCGCTAAATCAAAAGAGATGGTAAGAAGTGGTGATGTCTTCCAAATTCTTATGGCCAACCGTTATACTGCCTTAGCAGAGGTTGATCCCTTTAGTTTTTATCGTATTTTGCGTACTAAAAACCCCTCACCTTATATGTTCTTACTTGAATTTGAAGACTTTTCCATAGTCGGCTCTTCTCCTGAAGTCATGATAAGACTTCAAGATGGTGAACTCCTCCTAAAACCTATTGCAGGAACACGTAAACGTGGGGCTACCATTGCCAAAGACATGGAGATGGAAGAAGAAATGGTTAATGACCCTAAAGAATGTGCTGAACATTTAATGCTTATAGACCTTGGACGCAATGATGTCTCCCGTGTAGCAAAGACAGGAAGTGTACAGGTACATGATATGATGCATGTTGAAAAATATTCTCATGTTATGCATATGGTGACAGATGTGATTGCTGAACTTCGTGAGGACAAAGATATGTTTGATCTTTTTGCTGCCACCTTTACAGCCGGAACTATGACCGGTGCTCCCAAGATCAGGGCAATGCAACTGATTGCTGAATACGAAGAGATCAAGCGAGGCTTTTATGCGGGTGCTATCGGTTACTTTGGTTTTGATGGAAACATGGACTCCGCTATTACCATCAGGACGTCTATGATCAAACCTGATAAAATTGTATTTCAAGCCGGTGCGGGGGTTGTAGCAGATTCTGTAGCAGAACTTGAATACCTTGAGGTAAAAAACAAACTCGGTGCTTTACTTAGCTCTTTGGATGACTTAAAAGCAAACAGTTAAACTCTATGCAATAGCTGTCTTTCAAAACCTAAGTGTTAGACTTTGGGTATGGACACACATAAAACACTGGAAAAAGAATTTAGTGAGTTTATCACGAAAGACGACTTACCTTATTATTTTTATATTCATGATACTGAAGGTGTCTTTACCTATGTCAGTCATGAGGTGACATCTTTGCTTGGCTTTGATATAGAGACCTTCAAAAGTTTTTACATGGATCATGTCACGGCTAATCCTTTAAACAAAGAGGTAATAAAATATACCCTAAAGAGCTTGCAAGGTATTCAACAAGCACCTTATAAAGTTGAAATCTATGATGTAGACTATAAAGCCCATTACCAATTGGTTTATGAAAAACCTGTTTTTGAAGGGAAAAATATTGTAGGTGTTAAAGGCGTAGCTAAACTTCTTAACTAGCCTTATTTGTGTATAAGACAAATGAACGCATTGGTTTCACCTCTTCTTTTAAGGCATCTTCCAATTTAAACTCTTTCATTAAGACACTATAACTCTTATGTTGACTTGTACTTAAACTAGACTCATTAAATACATTAAGATGCATAATTGCGTAATCAAAGATATCTTTGGCTTTTTTAACCTGAATATTTCCCAGCGCAAGTAAGTCAGAAATTCTTTCTCTTAATTCAGTATTCATAACCGTATTTACTTTAAAGCTGGCATGGTTATCAACCCCGTTCGTATGTAAAAAGTGTACATAAAAATAATACTCTAGAGCCTCTGCAAAGCGTTGTTCTGAACGCATCAACTCCGCCTTATGAAACATAAATGAGGCATAAAGTTCATAATGCCCTGAGTTTAAAGAGTTTTTAGCATAAGCATTTAACACCGAATGCATCACATCACTGATCTGAAGATGTTTTTTACCCTTCTTTTGTAACTGCTGTTGAATATAATCATATTCGTGTTGAAGATAAAATTTGAATTTTTTTATCTTGTTTGTACTCTTCCATTGTAGATCAAATTGTGATTTTTTTTCTGCCGTAAAAGCAACTGTTCCCATGTCTTGTACACGTTTTTGAACATGAAATGTTTTTTCACAAGCTGTACATTTTTTATCGCCTAGATGTAAGGTCTTATAGGCTTTTGCACAATACGGACACTTTTGATGAAGGTTTCCGATCTTCTTGAACTTTTCAATAAACTTCTTTTCATACATCATCATCACACGGCGGTCAACCACTTCAGGAGTTTTTTTAAGATCACTATCAACTTTAATCTGGTGAAACTGGTCAGAATCTTTCATGTCAATAACATCATGTTTTGTAATATCCAAAGATAAACCATCTACTGTTTTTGAACCAAATAAATTTGCTAATATACTCATCTTTAACTCCTTGTCTTAAAGTAATGATACTGTTAATTTGGAAACGAAAAGTAACCTGAGGGTTAATAGAAAGTAAAGATGTTATAATTTTAAAAATTTGTGCTTAGGCCTCTACTATATTTATAAAGAAAAACTATGAAAACTAAAAAACTTTTTGCCATCTTTGGAAATCCTGTCAGTCATTCCCGCTCACCTCTTATGCACAATCACGTCTTTAAGAGACTGGGTGTCAATGCTTGTTACACACGTATTCACTTAGAAGAAGGAAAAGACTTTAAAACAAGATTTTTTTCCCAAAAACTCTCCGGGGCCAATATCACAGTGCCTCATAAAGAAGCAGCCTTCCATGCCTGTGATGAAGTCCGGGGTTTTGCTCAAAAAGTCGGTGTGGTAAACACGGTCATCAATGAAGATGGACGTTTGATCGGATACAACACGGATGCTGATGGTTTTTTATTTGCCATTGAGGCCTTTAGCCATATCAAAAATGTATTAATCATCGGTGCCGGTGGAACAGCTAAGGCCTTGAGTATGCGTTTGCTTGAAGAAGGTTTAGATGTCAGTGTCTTAAACCGAAGTCAGCCAAATCTTAAATATTTCTCTGAGCTTGGACTGCAGACTTATACCTGGGAGAACTGTCCGGTTAAAGCCTATGACCTTATCGTAAATACAACATCAGCCGGTTTAAGTGATGAAGCCTACCCTGCTCCAATTGCACTCTTATCTGACCTGTTAAAATCCAGCTCTTTTGCTGCCGACGCGATCTATGGAAAACTTACACCCTTTTTAAAACGTTGCAAAGAACTTGATATTGTGTACAAAGATGGGGCCGATATGCTTTTGGGTCAAGGGGTTTTGGCAAACAACTACTTCACCAATGAGGAGTTTTCTTTACAGGAGATCGAAAAAGCGATGAAAGAAAGCTTTGCCTTTTAAGTTAAACCTTCACTCTATCCTCAAGTGCTCTGCTTAAGGATAATATATCAATATTTTCAAGACTTACACCTGTAGGAACACCTTGGGCGATTCGGGTAAAACTCACATCACAATGGCTTAACTTATCTTCGATAAATAACATCACCGCATCATTGGCAATAGAAGGCGTCAGAGCAAAGACGATCTCTTTTACCCCTGAGTTAACCATATCTACCAGATGCGAAGAATCAAAATGTTCAAGGTTTTCTAAGACAAAATAACGTCCCTCGAATATTCCGCCCTCTTCCATAGTTAAAATATCTTTGGCGTTTTCTACCACACATAAGATATCTCTATCACGACTTTCATCCGCGCAAACACCACAGAGTTCATCTTCACAAAGTCCCCCGCATTCCGTACATTTACGTAAAGATCCCAAGGCATTTTCTATCGCATGAGCTATCTTTATGGCGGTAAAATTATCTTGCATGATCATATGATAGGCCATACGCGTTGCTGATTTCTTTCCCACGGCTGGAAGGGATTCTAAGGCCTCTACTAAAATATTAAACTTTTCAAGTCCACGCTTCATTTTTGTCTGCCTTCTTTAAACCTGTTAAGATAATCATTGGGAATTAAAAGCCAAAGGTCTAAAGGATTTTTCATTGTACCCGCCTTGGCTCTGGCTTTTTCTCCCGAACCGTAAAAGATATCCACCCTTGCTTCGCCCTTGATAGCACCCCCTGTATCATGGGCAAACATAATCCTTTCAAACTTGTCTTTACTTATAGGATCTTTGGTGCTGATAAAAAGCGGCATACCTAAGGGTATATTCTTTCTGTCAACTGCAACAGAACGCTCCGCTTGTAAAATCACACCCAAAGAGCCACTGGCACTGTGACTACGCGCTTGAAAAAATATATACGAAGGATTAGCGTTTAATATATCATCCATCTGGTTAGGATGTGTATTTAAAAACTCTCGTATGCTTTGCAAAGATACATCTTTTTTTTCGATAAGACCTCTTTTGATCATCTCCTTGCCAATTGAGACATAGGGATAACCGTTTTGATCGCCGTAACCCACAAATATCTTTGACTTGTCCTCAAGTTCTATACAGCCTGAACCTTGTATCTGTAAAAAGAAAAGCTCTACCTTGTCACTCACATAACAGATAGGTTCTTGTGAGTGCAGACCTTTTTCTTCTATCTCTTGTCGGGTATAATAAGGCTTTACCACCCCCTTAACCAAGTGTCCTCGTAAAGGATGATTCAGACGTTTCGCATAATTTTCGGAAAGTTCTATACGCAAAAGATCGGTTGGAACGCCGTATAGCGGATACGGATACTTCTCACTTTTTTCCAAGGAACCTTTTAACAGAGGCTCAAAATACCCTGTAGCCAAGGACTTTTCAGATAAAGAGGCAAAGGCGGTAAAGTTCTCTTCAAAAAACTTCTGTGCACTCTTCTTATCAGCCGGAAAGATGTGTTGGGCTTTTTCACAACTTATTTTAAAAAGTTCAGTATTTGATGTTTTTCGGCAGGTATGTATAAATGAGGCCAAAGCAAGATCAAAGTCTTCATCTTTCCATGCGTCTATAGAAGAAAAATCAACTTCTGTATACTTACCATACGAGAGTTCTTGAAGCTTGGGGCTGGGTTTATGTGTACAGCCGGTAATCAACAAACCCGCAAGCACTAATGTATAAATATATTTCATGATTGTATTATATCGCTTAAGTTGGTATAATTCCATAAAAATATTCTTGGAAATAATAAAGTATGGAAGAACTCAGTTATTACGAAATCTTAGAAGTAACAAAAAATGCGGATAAGAGTACGATTAAAAAAGCCTACCGAACTATGGCGAAGAAATATCACCCTGATAAAAACCCTGGTGACTCAGAAGCTGAACACAAGTTCAAACTATGTAATGAAGCCTATCAGGTTTTAAGTGATGAGCAGCAACGTTCTGTTTATGATCGTTACGGTAAAGAAGGTTTACAAGGTGGCGGCGGTGGTCGTGGCGGCTTTGGCGGCGGTGGTTTTGATGACCTTAGCTCTGTTTTTGAAGAGATGTTTGGTGGCGGTGGTTCACGCAGACAAAAACGTGGTCCTCAAGAGAAGTATCAACTTGACCTTGGTCTGAATATGACGATCAGCTTCAAAGAAGCTATCTTTGGATGTGAACAAGAACTAGACTTTAAATATAAAGATGCTTGTGGAACATGTAAGGGGACTGGTGCCAAAGGTGGTAAGGTCAAGACCTGTTCACAATGTGGTGGTCAAGGTCAAGTCTATATGAAACAAGGTTTTATGACTTTTTCACAGACCTGTCCGGTATGTCATGGAGAAGGTTCTGAAGTTGCTGACAAATGTGGCGACTGTAAGGGTCAGGGCTTTAAAGAGGTTAAAGACACCGTTACTATTAAAGTACCTGCAGGTATCGACAGTGAAAACCGTTTAAGAGTCTCAGGTCACGGAAACAAAGGTAAATCAGGATCACGCGGTGATCTGTATGTGACATTCAAAGTCCTCGAAGATGATACCTTTATCCGTCATGGAAATGATATCTACCTGGAAGTCCCTGTCTTTTTCACCCAAGCCGTATTGGGTGAGACTATCAAGATACCTTCGTTAACCGGAGAGCTTGACCTTGAATTAACCCAAGGCACTAAAGACAAAGCACAGTTCAATTTTAGAAATGAAGGGGTAGCGGACGTTCATGGTCACGGGAAAGGTGATCTTGTTGCCCAGATCAAACTAGCCTATCCTAGTAAACTCAATGATGAGCAAAAAGAGCTTTTAGAAAAACTGCAAGACTCTTTTGGTATCGAGTCAAAGCCGCATGAAAGCACCTTCGAATCTGCATTCGATATGGTAAAAGGCTGGTTTAAATAAATCCTTTCTATCTACACAGTTAAAAGTCCAAAGGACTTTTAACCCCCTCCTTGTTTAACTCCTTAACTACATGGGTATAAATCATCGTTGTTTCTACACTCTTGTGTCCTAGTAATTCTTGAATAGAACGAAGATCAACGCCGGCTTGCAAAAGATGCGTGGCATAAGAATGTCTAAAGATATGTGAATTTACCCGCTTATATATCGTCGTCTTTTTAAGAGCACTTTGAATATTTCTACTTAAGGTTGCTTCTAAGATATGGTGCCTTCTTTCCTCTTTTGTTTGAGGATCAACAGAAATCTTTTTCATAAAAAACAGATACTGCCAAGCTATGTTCTTGTGTGCATTGGGATACTTTTTCTTTAATTGATGAGGAAGCCAAACTGTTCCAAACCCATTTTCTAGATCTACAGCATGCATTTCTTTTGCTTTTTCAACTTGCAGTTTCAATTCTTCTTTTATGGATATAGGGAGTGGAATTGTCCTGTCCTTTAAAGACTTGCTGTCCCATATATAAACCTTATCAAACCCAAAATCGATATCTTTCACCCGTATGTTTAATACTTCACTCATACGTAGTCCACACCCATACATAAGCTTTATAAGAAGCTGATAGACACCTTCCATATTTGAAATAATCTGTTTGACTTCTTCCTTTGTCAAAACGACAGGAATATGTTTTCTCTCTTGTGCCCGAAGAGCTTGGATGTTCCACTCTTTCATATCGACATGTAAAACATCTCTATACAAAAACAAGATTGCTGAAAAGGCCTGATTCTGAGTTGTGGGAGAGACCTTGTTATCTACGGCAAGGTGTGTCAAAAATTGTTCAATCTCAACTTTTCCCATCTCAAGAGGATGTCGTTTGTTATGAAAAACAATATATCTTTTTATCCATCCAACATATGACTTTTCAGTCCTATAACTGTAATGTTTAAACCGAACCTTGTCACGAACCTGATCTAAAAGTTTTCTTTTTTGCATAATATCCTCCAAAAAATATCCCGATATAATGTAGGGATATTACATATAGAACAAATAGCAGAACATTTATGTGGGGATATTGGTTTAAAATCCAATATCCTCACATATGAATACTCCAAGATTAACTCATAAATGATAGAAAACATAAAATATATGTCAATATGACATATATTGTTAAATATCACTACATTTAACATGTATGATTATTTTGATATTTAAGCATTAATCCTATAAAGTGTTGGATATTAAAGAGTTATCCGCTCGCTACGCGACCGGATAACGGGGGCGCGGGTTGAACACCCGCTAGTCATCTGTCGCACAGCGCCAGATAACAAGCGGGAGGAGCGGACACCTAAATCCGAGAACAAGTTCTCAAATTTAGCCGCCACTCACCCGCGCCCCCGTTACGTACCTAAAGGAAACAAAAGTGCCTCAGCTAAAAAATATAAAGAGTGTAGACACTTAATATAAAGTTTATAGATAACACTTTTTGGATAGCTTCAGTAGCTATTATTCTTTTGAGTTTTTTATCCATAAAAATAGCATTTATTTCATATGCTATTTATTGGTTACTAAAAGCAATTATATGTACATATAAATAAAACAGGTAATATCTCATTACTAAATATTAGTAAAACATTTTATTTTAATTGGTATATAAAAACTCATTACTTTCTTGGTGTTTCATTACTATTTTTAGGAATTGTGATATAACTACATAACAAGAACTTGGAGCCAATAGTTTTCCCTAGCGGGTAAACTATTGGCTCAAGAGAAACGTTATCCGCTCGCTACGCGACCGGATAATGGGGGCGCGGGTTGAACACCCGCTAGTTATCCATTAAAAAACAAATTTAGGAAAAAATGAGAACTATTAAATGGCAGCCAATTTCACGGGCATTAAAAGATGTTTATCATGAACACAATATCCTTGAGTATTTTGAAAACGATGAAAGTTATCTCAAAAATGCTTTTAAGACAACAGAAAGATTATGGCAAGAACAATTTAATAAAACTGACACTTTAAATATCATAATGATTTCAGAAGCTCCACTTTTTGGTGACATTCAAAGATATATTTACAATCCGGATACGCCTCCCAGTGTATTTTTCTATTTTAAAGACTTAGAAGTCTTTCTTGAAGAAGGCCAAAAGATAAAAAGACCAAAAACAACACAAGAACAAAAAAATATTATGTTTGAGTACTTTTCAAACAATGGTTTTATTAGCTTAGATATTTTTCCCTTCGCCTTAAATCCACATCATACTAAGATACATTATCAAAATATGTCAAAAAAACTATATCACCACTTGTTAAAAATAACAGCTGAAAACTATTTGATACCGAAATTAAAACTATGTTTAGAAAAATCGACTGAGCATACCCATTTTGTCTATAGATATAAAAGGTTATTTGATAAGACAGAACATCATTTTGAAGAGGTTTTAAAGCAAATCTCTGAAAAAGAGATAAAATACAAAATAGATTCAATAAACAGTAAAAGTATGTCCTTGGATAAAGAAAAACTCAAAAGGCTGCTAAGCGCCTAACTGTTTATATTCATAGACTTAATATGTATAAAAAACTATTACAAAGTAAACACCGTTCATGTGTAAAGGATTTAAGCTTGAGAAGAATTTTTATATTTGGCAACTCAGGTGCAGGAAAGTCTACCCTCGCTAGGCGCTTATGTTCTGACGAAAACCTAGCCCACCTAGACCTTGACAGTTTAGCCTTCAAAAAAGAGACACCCACACAAAGGCGAGATATACAAGAGTCCCTTAAAGAAGTTGACGTGTTTATCCAACAAAATGACAATTGGGTTATTGAAGGAGGATACAGTGATATATTCGAGAAAATCCTTAACCATGCCAATGAAATGATCTATCTTGATCTGGAAGCAAGTACCTGCCAGGAAAATGCACGTAAACGGGAATGGGAACCGCATAAATACGAATCTAAAGAAGCTCAGGATAAAAACCTAGACATGCTGCTTCGCTGGATTCTTGATTACTATTCAAGAGAGGATAGCTTTTCAAAGTCCTCACATGACAGGCTATTTAAACAGTTTACGGGTAGAAAAATGCATTGTACTCATTCAAGCAGTGATCTATGAACGTTAAAATAGTCCAATTTAGTGAAACTAAAGTTGCTGTTTATGAACATACAGGAGCACCGAAGACAGAAGAGATATCCCTAAACAAACTAATCTCATGGCGTCTTGAAAACAAACTTTCAACGAAGAAGCACCAAAACTATGGTGTACATTATAATGATCCGACCAGTGTACCCCTTGAAAAATACAGAGTAGACCTGTGCATCTCTTATGAACATACCGTAGCTACAAATCCATATGGTATTATCAACAAAACAATACCAGCTGGACGTTGTGCTGTTGTCCGTTCTATTGGCGCTCGAAAAAACATATCAGCTGCACATTATCTTTATAAGGTTTGGCTGCCCAAAAGCGGTGAAACATTGCGTAGTTTTCCCATGTTCTTTCATTATGTAAATGTCGGACCTGACATATCAGAAGCAGATATGATTACTGATGTTTATCTACCTTTGTTATAAGGTTATATAAGAAAGTATGCTACACTTTATTGATCTTAAAAAAGGATAAACTTGAAACTTATTAAACATAATGACTCTATTGTAGTCAATTTAGATCAGATAACCCACATAGAACTAGACAATACAGCATCTGAATACCATATTGTATTTTATCATCACTTTAGCTATATGCAAGAAGAATATAAAAATGTAAAAGAAAACTTTCATGAAAGCACTTGGTACTTTTCTTCTAAAAATGACAGAGATAGAGTTTATCAAGATATTTGTTCAAAATATGTGGAACTTATCTAAGCCACAAACTACAGGCGCAGACAAGAGAATATAAGCTATTAAAGAATTATTGTAGAAAAGAAACTAAAGGCTAAACTTCTTCGACCAGACAACGAACAGAAAAATTTTCTTCTTTAGCTTGGTTTTCAATAGTCTCAGCCTTAGTTTCTGCTATTTCGAGTACATAGGCACCACAAAGGCCTTCACCCTCATTGAGAATATTGTCGGTAATGGCCATAGCATCTTCTATACTTTTATGAAAGACCGTACTAATCATTCTGACACAAAATTCCCATGAGACATACTTATCATAAATTATGTACACGAGATACATCTTTGGCTTATCTAATGGGGGGAAAAAATTAGTTCTTATTTTAATTGCCATAGTTCCTCCCAAAAATTTAAATATGTTTATATAATAGAATTATAATCAAAATTTCCTATATACTACTTAATAGCAGTCATTTAAATTGAAACTTTTAGTAAATACCCAAAGATATCATCGTTTTTAAACATATTTTTTATAAATAATTTAATTCTTGTCAATTTTTAATGATAAACGGATAAAAGTCCTTATCTATTATCAGGTTTTCTTGATTTCTATCAATTATTTTTTTTTCTCTAAAAGCTATACTATCTTCACAAATCTATTTCAAGGATAATTAAATGTTAATGCAAAGAAAAGACGTACAACAAGTGTCCAATGCTATGATGAATATGCTGCATGAAGAAGAGATAGACATTATCAATGATTTTCATGATGCTGTTTTAGCAAAAGATATAGAAAAAATAGATGAACTTTTTAAAGTCGTTCAATTTGATGTTGAAGACCATTTCAGTACTGAAGAAGAGATGATGGAGCAGAGTCAGTTTTATGCTTTTGCCATGCACAAGAGTGAACATGACACTATACGAAAAAAGTTAAAAAAACTGCAAGACCACTGGGACACCCATAAAGAACCAGCAGAGATAAAGACATTTCTAGAGGGTGAGTTTAAACATTGGCTTGTCTTGCATATCTCACGATGGGATTCAGAGACAGCTATGCACCTTGGTGATTCTAACTAGATTAACACCTTATGCATCTTAGTCTTTGGGTCTGTAAACCCTGATGTTTTCACTTCCTTTTTCATCACGCAGGTACTGCGCATGAAGTTGACTCATTATGCCCTTATCACAATACAAAAGATATTCTTTATCTTTTGGGAGTTTGTCAAATTCTGTCTTGAGTTGATGAAAGGGAATCTTTATACTTTTACAAGGGGTTTGAATACATTCCCCCTCCGCGCGGATATCAATGACAATAAAGTCACCTGAGCTTAAGTCATTAACGACTTCTACTGCTGCAAGGTCATTGATATCTGCGACAATCTCATCCACATAAATATGCTGTGCATCTTCAACAGCCTTGTCTAAGACTTTATAATCAAAACGCTCAGCTTCTTTTTGCATACGTTTAAACGAGCCATGCGTAATAGGATTTTGCGAAATGACCCCACAATATTCAGGCATGTTTTCTGCAAAATGTCGGGTACCGATCTCGTTGGCAATGGAGATTATCTCGGGTTTGTTCATCGTAGAAAGCGGACGCAAGATCAGCTTATTACTGACTTCATCTATTAAGGCTAGGTTGCGCAATGTCTGACTGGAGACTTGAGCCACACTTTCACCTGTAAGCAAGGCATCTATCTCAAGTGAGTCGGCTATTTGCTCTGATGCTTTGATCATAAGACGTTTAAGCGTTACGCCCATATAACTCGCGCCCGTGGAGCGAAAGATCTCTTCTATAACACTGTCAAAGGGCACGGAGATAAACTTCACCCTATGTGAAGAGCCAAACTTTGACCAAAGATATAAGGCAACTTGCTTGACCCCTATCTCATGGGCTATTCCTCCAAGATTGAAAAAGATAAAATGTGTTTTAATCCCTCTTTTCATAGTAAGATAAGAAGCAACAGTTGAGTCAAAGCCCCCAGACATCAAAGAAAGGATATCTCCCTGCGTACCAATAGGAAAACCACTAAGACCCTTGTACTTGGTCGTGATAACGTTAAGTTGATTGTGGATAAGTTCCATACGAATAGTAACTTCAGCATTACGAAGGTCGACCCCTTTAGCCTGCGTGTGTGCAAGCAAATATCCACCAACAGTACGTTCAATCTCAGAAGAACTAAAAGGATGTGTACCTGTCCTTTTCACCCTGACCACAATCGTCTTGTTTTTTATACTCTCTGCGATCAATTCACCCACGGTCGTCTTAATCTTCTCGAGCGTGTCCATATCATCAAACTGTATTGCTTCTAAGATATATTCTATTCCCGAAGTGTCACAAAGAGCCTGGCGCACTTCAGGTACTGTTGAAAGCGGTGAGACAACTTCTATCTTATCTGAGAATTTTTTCACCTTGACATCCGGATCTATTTTTTCCAGAATATTCATAAGATTGACATACAGCTGGCCTACCATTTGTCGTTTCGCCGAAGAACCTTTTACCATGATCTCGGGAAAAAGCTTTAAAATAAATTTTTGTGTATTACTTGCTGGGGTCTGCACGTGTATTGCCTTACTGGTTTTCTTCAACTTTACGTTTGTTTTTCATCTGTTGTTTGGCGAACTCTCGCATATCTTCAACATTATCACTTTCATCCATGATCTCAACGCCAAGAATCGTCTCGACACAGTCTTCAAGGGTGATAATACCTTCCGTCTGATCATAAGAGTCAACAACAAGGAACATGTGCTCTTTTTTCTTAATAAAAAGATCAAGTGCCTTTGAAACAGGTACATTCTCATTGATTTTAAAAATCTCTTTTTCAATATGCTTAATCTGAACCTTATCATTTTTCAAAGCATGTTTGAATATCTTTTTTGTTAAGACCACTCCGGTAATATTGTCAATACTGCCGGCATACAGAGGAACCCTTGAAAACCTAAATAAGTTTTCATCTTCAATGATATCTTTTATACTTCGTGTCTCTTCAAGGGCAAATACCACCGAACGTGGTGTTAAGATGTCTTTTACCTTGACTTCATCTAAAAGAAGTATATTTTCAATAACATCTGATTCTTTTTCACCCAAAATCCCATCATCTTCACTCATCAGAGTACTTTCAAGAAGTTCTGCCTTGGTCAGCGCATTAATCCCATCTTTACCTTTTGAGATTCTGTTGGTCACAAAGAGTGTCAAAATAATTACAGGATAAGTAATCCAGATAAAGACCCTAATAATATAAGACGTTATCGGCGCTAATTCCTTCCAGTACACCGCCCCAATAGTCTTTGGAATAATCTCAGAAAGAAACAAAATAGCAAAGGTCAAGACTATAGAGATGTAAAAAACAGCAGCCGAACCAAATATAGCCTCGGCTTGTGCACCCACGGCCGCTGCACCAAGTGTATGGGCCAAGGTGTTTAGAATTAATATAGAAGCGATAGAAGTATTTATATTGATTTTATGTTGTTTTAAAAGTCGTCCTGCATTAGGATTCTCTTTTTCTAAAACAGAAACATATGACATATTAACAGATAGCAGTACTGATTCTAAAATCGAGCACAAGAAGGATACCCCAATAGCTAGGGAGAAGTAAATTAGTAACAAGTCCAAGTAGTAAAAGCCTTTTTATTATAAAAAAATATATATGCTGTGATTATACTCTAATTTTCATTTATTATAGGTTTAGAGTACTTTCATCTCATCTTCACTTAAACTTTCCAGCCCAATTTTCAATCGATCAATTGCTTGTGGTATTTTTTCACGTTTAGAGACCAGATCAACGACCGCACAAGAACTTCCACTTTTCATCAAGCTATGAATCTTTCGGGTAAAAAGAATGGCATTATCTTTTTTATCAACCAAATAAGCTAAAATTAATGTGTCCCTTGAATATTTCACTAACATATCGTTTTGTCTGATTACAGCTTTTATCTCTGTAACAGCTGTACTAAGTTCATCAGAAGTGGCATCAAAGATATGAATAAGACTTAGTCCGATATCTTTCTCATTATAAGCTGCCCCATCTTTTAATATCTCTGCCGTATGTAAAAAATAATCTTTGGTATACGCACCTGTTATCTCGTCCATATTCATATGATGTTCTATCATAATACGTTTAATCAAATTAGCGGAGATATCCTCAAGGCTTAACACCGTATAAACCTCATGTGTATCATCTAAATTCACACTAAAAGCACGTGGCTCATGATTGAGGTTTAACATACTGACAATCTTATCCTTATCTTCTAACTTAACTAAACTTTGAACCCATGTCTCACCTTCTGTGACTTTCTCCGCATGAAAATAGGAAGGATGTGGGACAAAATTATTAATGAAAGCACCAAAATCATTACAATACTGTTCAAAAGAGCTCACGCCGAAAAAAGATCTAAATGACTTATTGACTAAAACAGGTTCTTCATTTTCTATAACCACTACAAGGTTATCCTGCGTGTCTACTATCTTCTGTATAAGTTCATAAGGGTTTTTTATTTCATTCATAGGGTGATTGTAGCATAATAAAAGCCACTGAATTAAGATACCTTTGTTAAAATAGGTTTTATAAATATTATTGTTGATAAAAGGAAAAATATGAAACGCTTTTCTGCACTTTTACTTAGTGCTTCCCTCTGCTTTTCTCAAGATATCACGCAGATGGATCAAAATCAAATGCAAGCTATCATGCAGCAGATGCAAGAGTTGCAAGTATGTATGAGTAAGATAGACTTTTCTGCCTTTGAAAATTTGCAAACCGAAGCAAGTATCATTGAGAAAGAGATTAAAACACTTTGTCAAGAGGGTAAGCGAGACAAGGCGCAAGATAAGGCTGTCGCGTATGCCCATAAGGTCATGAAGATGCCCGCTTTAATTCAGATGAAAGAATGCAGTAAAAACTCTGCTATGGCTGATCTTATGAAAATAGATATAGATGACTTTCAGACTAAGCATGTATGCGATGAAGAGATAAAACTAGGCGTACCCAGCAATAAAAGGATTAATTGGTAATTATAAGAGTAGAAGATAAAAAAATACCTTCAGAAAGGCTCTGAAGGTAAAAACTTCTCTAAGAGATGCGTTTTTATTTCTTATAAAAAGATAGAGATAAGAACACCAGCCGCAACTGCTGAACCGATAACACCGGCAACATTTGGGCCCATTGCATGCATTAAAAGCATGTTGTTTCTGTCATACTCCATACCGACCTTATTTGAAACACGTGCAGCCATTGGAACGGCTGAAACACCTGCTGAACCGATAAGTGGATTGATCTTTGTACCTGGGAAAAGATTCATGAACTTAGCCATTAATACACCGGCTGCTGTACCAACTGAAAATGCAGTAAGACCAAGAATAAGAATCGCTAAGGTATCAATTACTAAAAATTGGTCTGCTGCTAGTTTTGAACCAACACCAAGACCCAAGAAGATAGTAACTATATTGATCAGACCATTTTGAAGCGTATCATTAAGACGTTCTACAACACCAGACTCTTTTACAAAGTTACCAAACATAAAGGCACCAATAAGAGGTGTTGACTCAGGAAGAACCATAATAGCAAGCGTAAGAACCATAATAGGGAAAACTAGTTTCTCTAAACGGCTAACGTGACGTAGTGTCACCATTTTGATCTTACGTTCTTTCTCACTTGTCAATGCTTTCATAATCGGAGGCTGAATAATCGGAACAAGCGCCATATATGAATAGGATGCAACTGCAATAGCCCCAAGTAACTCAGGTGCAAGTTTTGTAGCAATAAAGATAGAGGTTGGACCGTCTGCTCCACCAAT
>Ga0316207_10002547_pt1 | contig 18480 bp, 17 predicted proteins | sample 6weekpyrite_MG_FD_204943 | JGI IMG/M metagenome (GOLD analysis project Ga0316207, IMG submission 204943) | Microbial mat bacterial communities from mineral coupon in-situ incubated in ocean water Damariscotta River, Maine, United States -... | ecosystem: Environmental > Aquatic > Marine >...
CAAACTGTTGATCTTCCTCTGGTTGGTTTATGGGAAGTGCGTATTAAAGCAGCGCATAATGGCATGCTTTACCAAACAAATGAGAGAGTGAGTCTTCACACAGGGTCATAATGTCTTCCAAAGTTTGCCAACATTGTGGAGAACCCATTCCAGCACATTTTAAAAATGATTCTTTTTGCTGTCATGGCTGCGCCCATGCTTACAAACTCCTAAATGAAATGGGTTTAGGAAGTTACTACGAAAAACGTACTTTTGATGACCATATCCGCCCTCTAATTCCAGAAGAAGCGCCCAAAATTGATTATAGCGCCTACACAGAAGGTGAAGACAATATTCGGACACTCCATTTTATGGTAGATGGCCTGCACTGTGCGGCTTGTGTTTGGGTGATTGAACATATTCTAGAGCGGCAGCCAGGTGTGACCTATGCACGCCTTAATATGACAACACGCCGCCTCACTGTGAAATGGGATCAAACGAAAACAACGCCTGAAAAATTCACCCAAACTGTCTTTGAACTTGGTTATAGGCTTATTCCGTATAACCCAGAAGAACTCAAACGCAAAGATACTGCGGAAGAAAAAAGTCTCCTGATCTGCATGGCTGTTGCAGGGTTTGCTGCTGCCAATGTTATGCTTTTTTCTGTTTCTATTTGGTCGGGAAGCGATATGGGAGATGCCACTAAAACGTTTATGCATTGGCTGAGCGCTCTTATTGCTCTGCCTGCGATTGCTTTTTCTGGTCGGCCTTTTTTTAAAGCGGCAAAAACAGCCTTAAAACAACGACGTTTAACAATGGAAGTCCCGATTTCGCTGGCCATTATTCTTGCGGCACTTCTCAGTGTGTATCAAACGATACAAGGCGCAGCACATGCCTATTATGACAGCGCGATCATGCTTCTCTTTTTCCTTCTTATTGGCAGGTACCTCGACAAACGCATGCAAACCCGTGCACTTGATTCAGCTGAAAACCTGCTGACGCTCCAAGCTTCTTTCGCAACGATTAAAAATAAAAATGGCAGCAAACGTATTCCTATTAAATCCCTTAAAGCTGGCGATATTCTCATTGTAGCTAAAGGGGAACAGATTGCTGCAGATGGTGTCGTCACCAACGGTTACTCAAGCACCGATAACAGTATGATTACAGGTGAAAGCCTCCCCCAACAGGTGATCCAAGGCACAGCAGTTGTTGGCGGCTGTATTAACTTAGAGGGCGTGCTCGAAGTGCGGGTAACGGCCGTGGGAGATAAAACGGTTCTTGCCGAACTTTCTCGCCTTGTAGAAACCTCTATGCAGGCAAAAAACAAATATGTTCATATTGCCGATAAAGCTTCTCGTATTTATGCCCCTGCTGTGCACCTTCTTGCTTTAGGCACATTCTTATTTTGGTTCTTTTACCCTAATACATCTGGAGAAACAGCCGTTATATACGCTATTGCCGTGCTGATTGTCACCTGCCCTTGCGCCCTTGCTCTGGCTGTGCCTAGCGCGCAAGTTGCAGCAAGCTCATACTTGCTCAAACAAGGTGTTATTTTAAAATCTGGCAGCGCCCTTGAACGCCTTAAAGATATCGACACAGTTGTTTTTGATAAAACAGGGACGCTGACCGAGGGGAATTTCAAACTGATCACAGATGACGCCAACAGTGAAGACTTGCGCATTGCAGCATCTCTTGCTGTTTGTAGCTCTCACCCTCTTGCCTATTCCCTCGTTCAAGCGGTGAACCCACAAACAAAAGCTGCACCCAATGTAAAAGAAATACCGGGCAAAGGTTTGCAAACAACGATCCTGAATCATACTGTCAAACTTGGGAGCCGTGATTTTTGCGGTATTGCCGACTCAGAACACACAAATCACAGCGAACTTTGGCTTAAAGCAGGTGATAAAGAACCTGTCTGTTTCCTTTTCGAAGATGTATTACGGGCAGAGGCCACCCAAGCTGTACAACAGTTCCAAGAGATGGGATTTGATACCATCCTTCTTTCTGGCGACCACAGCTCTGCAGTTCAAGCTGTCGCCCAAAAAGTCGGTATTAAAACCTTTTTTGCCCACCAAAAACCTCAGGATAAACAAGGGTTTTTGAAACACCTGCAAGAACAAGGGCATAAAACACTGATGATAGGTGACGGCCTGAACGACACCCCTTCTCTGGCCACTGCACATGTGGGGATGACACTCGCCTCAGCGGCCGACTTAACCCGTGTGCATGCTGATATTATTTTACAAAACAATCACCTCCTCGCCGCGCCACTGGCCACAAAATTTGCATCACATGTGCACCATATTATCAAAATGAATTTTGCTTTTTCTATCGCCTACAATAGCATTGCTGTACCTGTTGCCATGGCAGGGTATATCACACCGCTGCTTGCAGCCGTATTTATGTCTACCTCTTCTCTCACCGTTATGCTAAATTCTTTACGTCTGGCAATAACAAAACAAGGGCGCTAACAATGGATGTTCTGATTTACCTTATTCCTATTGCCCTCCTTATGGGCCTTATTAGCCTTGCTGCTTTTGTTTGGGCACTCAAAAACAAACAGTTTGAAGATTTAGACGGCGCTGCAAGTCGTATCTTGTTTGATGACGAAGAAACCACCACAAGCAAAAAAGAAGACAACTAACCTCCCGCCTCTTTCACGACATTAAACTTGAATATCTCCCTTTAAAAGCTTATAAAGAAGATGTGTACAGCACACAGTTTGTGGGGGCGTCATTGGTTTCGACAGGATGGATGCGTGTACAGGAGCATGTGGCCGGGAAAACGACCTGCCTTAAAAAACGTTTATATTTTATAATCGCAGATGATTATGAAGGATACGCAATGGCTGCTTAGTTTTAAACTGAGTGGTTGCGTACCGCAACTTAACAGGGCCCTATAACCGCCCTGGCCTATGAGATTACTTTAGTGCACCGAGGTATTTTATGGGTTTTATTTTTGGGTGTTCTAGGCGAAGGAGATGCCGCGATCCTTTTCTGAATTTTTTAGCGGACGGCTCATATCTGGCCTGTTGGTGGGCAGGGTATGAGAGAAATTAAACATCAAATAAACATGTAGTAGCCTGGCACAAGATGTCATTTTGGACGGCGGTTCAATTCCGCCCGCCTCCACCAATTTACCCTCCAAACCCATCCAATACAATCCACCAAAGCCTTACTCATAAACACTTTCAAAGAAAGTTATTGTCCAATAAAATTCCATACAATTTTATACAAGTTACCCCCAAAAGGGGTCTATTTTCGGGGTAACTTGAAGTAGCTGGGGTAACCTCTCCAAAAAATAACTCTTGAAAAATATTTTTTAAAGCCCTACCCTAAATCTGAAATTATTATTAAGGAAGATGGTCAGCTTATGAATAAACATGAAAAACTGTTTTTAAATACTTTAGATGACATTAGAGAAAAACTAAGCAGAGGCGATGAATACAGCATCATCAAAGCCTCTGCGCTTCTCAGACATCTTCTTCTTGATGGAAACGTATCATTATTACATTTAGCTAATAAAAATCATGGGATCAAGCCTCAGTTTGTAGTAAATGACTACCTTTCAAAACCACCTATAAAGCTCCTGCTACACTGGATGTCCTTAGACCCATCAAGTATGCGCACAAAAGTATTACACACTATTAACCTAGATACTTTTTTGAAAGCAGAGTGCCTTACTTTCAAAGAACATGATTTTACAGTTAAAGACATTATAAAAGGGTGCGCCAACTACGAGGGCGGGGTCCACTCTGGAAAACCAAGGCAAGATAAGCACAAAGAAAAGAATGAGGCTTTCCTAGACTTAACTGAAATATTTAAGATTGGAGGAGTACCTAGCAGCACTGCCCACCTTGTAGGAATATCAAGAATTATTCTCACTGCATTAGCTCCTTTAGAAGAAAAGATTAGAGAAACTAACTAAAAATGAAACTCACAGCAACAGCAATTAAAACTGCCAAACCAAAACAGAAGCCATACAAATTATTTGACGGCTACGGTTTATATTTAGAAGTGCGCCCAAATGGGAGCAAACGTTGGCGGTTTAAATATAGATTTGAAGGGAAAGAAAAACTCATCTCTTTGGGTACATACCCCCTCGTCACTCTTAAAGAAGCCAGAGAAAAACATCATAACTACCGTAAAATGGTAGACCAAGGCATAAATCCAAGCGAAGAGAAGAAAGCCAAGAAAGCAGCAATACAAGAAGCAGACACTTTTAAATATATAGCTGAAGAGTGGTTTAAGCGTAATAAACACACTTGGTCAGAAAATCACGCTTATCAAATTTATAGAAGACTTGAGCGTAATGTTTTCCCATGGCTTGGCAAAATGCCTATTAAAGATATTACCCCTCAGGTAATTTTAAAGGTATTACGCCGTGTTGAACAGCGTGGAGCAACAGAAATGGCGCACCGTGTTAAAAGCAATATCGGTCAAGTGCTACGCTACGGTGTTGGAATTGGCAAAGTGGAGCGTGATTTTACTCAAGATCTTAAAGATGCCCTCACCCCCATAAAACAAAAACATCATGCTAGTATTACTGATCCTAAAAAAATTGGACAGCTACTTCGAGAGATCGATCTATATGATGGGCAATTTGCAACCTTATGTGCTCTCAAACTAGCCCCCCTCACCTTTGTACGTCCAGGAGAACTACGTCATGCAGAATGGACTGAGCTGGATTTGGAAAAGTCAGAATGGTGTATTCCTGCCAAAAAAATGAAAGGCCGTAAAAAACATATCGTCCCATTATCAAAACAGTCTTTAAAAATCATAGAAGAGCTAAGGCCCGTTACTGAATATAGTAAATATCTCTTTCCAAGTATCAGAAGCCCGTTACGCCCCATGTCTAACAATGCCGTGACAGGAGCTTTACGCCGTATGGGCTATTCTAGTAGTGAAATGACAGGTCATGGATTCCGCTCTATGGCTTCTACAATCCTTAACGAACAAGGCTATAATTCTGACCACATTGAGCGACAACTTGCTCACACTGAAGGAAATAGTGTACGAGCAGCCTACAACTATGCACGTCATCTCCCAGAACGCCATATCATGATGCAAGAATGGGCTGATTATTTGGATAGTTTAAGATCTACTGGTAAAGAAAAAGATGGGGATTAAACATGCCCAAAGGGAAAATATTACAGAATGGTGCTGTTGGTGGGCGACCACCAGACTTTGACAAAAAGTTAAAAGCATTATTAACAGATGATGCAATCCACGACTCACTGGAAGAGTCTTCAGATAAGAAGATTTCTAAACCTGAAGTAAACGTGCATTCAGAAGAAATCAGGGTACTTTTATCCGACTATGTTGCCTTTCACCGAACGAAACAGCTTACTGAAGGACAGCTTAAATCTCATATCAAATTAATTGAGACCAACGCATCTAGACTTTTATCAGCACTCAACACAAACCGTGAAGAAAAGTGGGTAAATAGGTTATATGAAGAAATCCAATGCCCTGGTGTTGTTGTGTGGGATAACTTACATAAAAAAATGAGGCGGTTAGGCCATAGTGAAGGTTTTTTTGATATCAAAAAGATACTTTACAACAACTGTACAAGCCTTACTGAGAAAGAGATATCTTATTTATCTATAAGTTTGCCAATTCTATTAGATGCGTGCGAGCAGCTAAAAGAACAGACTTTTTGTACACCATACCAGAATGGAATTGAAGCCAAGTTCGTACCTCGAATGGCTAATATATGGGAAGAACTTACAAGATTTTCTGCAAGCCAACGCTATCCCTTTGATAACTCAAAGGGGGAGATTAATTGGTTTACTCAATGGATCAATTCACTTTTTGAAGATATAAACAGCCTAACAAAACTGGATAATTCAACAGGCAAAGAGGAAAAACGGTACCCTTATTTACAGTTAGAAGGTTTAACCACCGGACGCATCCGAGATATCCTTGACAGAAGTCCTTTTTATGAAGGAAGTTTCAACCCACACAAAAAATCAAAAAACCGGCCCTAAGACAAAGAAAATCAGCTCTATAAGCTCTCCTTAATACAAATCAACCGTTATAGGAGAACAACAAATGGAAAACCAAAGTCAACAACCAATACGTCTTATACGTTTACCAGAAGTTTTGAGCATGGTAAGCGTCTCAAAAAGCACCTGGTTTAACTGGATTGCTACAGGAAAGGCACCTCGTTCTTACAGAATAGGTGAAAAAATTTCAGTCTGGAAATCTAGCGATATCGAGAACTTTATTGAGGAGGTATCTCATAATGAGTAAATACAGTAAAGCTATTAAAAAACTGAGAAAAGATACAACTTACAACCTGAAGCAATTAAAATCTGAATGCAATTTTCATCCACGCACAGTGAGTGCTTGGGTGAAGGAATTCAACCTTACTATTATTCAGGAAAGACCACTTCTTATTTTTAGCGAAGTATTAAGAGACCATCTGTCAAAACAGCTAAAGGCTAGAAAGTTCAAACTTACTGAGCAACAATTTCCTTGCTTAGTGTGTAAGAAACCGTCCCTGCCACTTCAAAATAAAGTGTACTTTGAATACCTTGGAAAAACAGTAGTTTTACGTGCGGTTTGTTCGGACTGTAAAAGAATGATGCGAAAGCCCCAGGCGCAAAAAAAACTGAGGATCATCAAGCCATTCTTTAAAAAGATCACACTAGAGGAGTTGCATATACTAGGGCGTACCAATTCCAACGAAAAGACTCACTTGAAGAAGAATCTGACCTCACCTTCAAATGAGCCTTGTACTGATAGCCATTTATTGAAACAAAAATCATTTCTATAAGGAGACTAAATCATGACAAATTATAACATAAAAAATGAAATTCTTAAAAAGCAATATGAGCAATATTTAGAGCTTGATGAAAGACTTTCTGCTAAAACTGTGCATGTCAGAATTAAAGACTTGCGTAAGTATGAGGAGGTTACGAACTTCAAAGATTTTACAACTTTTAATGCCAACCAAGCCCTTGATTTTAAAGATATGTATAAAAAGGCTCAAAATTCAAAGGGAAAATATGTGCGGTATGCCACAATTTTTCGCACTCTTACTAACTTAAAGGAGTTTTTCTTATGGCTAGCAAAACAGAATGGTTATAAAAGAAAAATTAAAGTAACAGACATCAGAGCTTTCAACCTTACAAAGAAAGAGAAAAATATTGCTAAAACTAAAGGATTTAAAAATGTTCCAACATTAGAACAGATTTATAAAACTATCTATGCGATGCCCACCCGTACAGAAAAAGATAAGCGTAATCAAGCAATGGTAGCCTTCACTATACTTACAGGTGTACGTGTAACTGCCCTTATGAGCCTTCAATTACAGCATGTGGATGAATACAAACATCATGTAAAACAAGACCCTAACGTGGTCAAGACAAAATTTGGGAAAACTATTCTCACCCAATTCTTTCCCGTAGATAAGGATGTGCAACAAATTGTATTGAATTGGATAAAATATCTTAAAGAGGAAAAAATGTTTGGGCGTGAAGCACCCCTCTTCCCTTCTATGGCAAGTGAGTGGGATAAAGATACACAAACCTTTCTGAGAGACAACCTATCAACCAGCCACATGCAAAGCACCACTACGGTGAGGGATATCTTTAAAGAGGCATTTCAAAATGCAGGTATAGAGTATTTTAACCCACATGTTTTTAGAGATACCCTTGTGCAGCTAGGAGAAAGGATTTGTACAACCCCAGAGGACTTTAAGGCATGGAGCCAGAATATTGGTCATAGTTCACCCCTTACGACCTTCACAAGTTATGGAGATGTGTACCCCACCCGACAGTGCGATATTATTAGAAAATTGGCAGAAAAATAAAAAGGGGCTAGAAACAATAATCTCCGCTCATTATCACTCATGAAGAACTAGAGTTTTTAGAGTTTATAATTAACTTCTGAAAACTCTAGTCTAATATACAGCACACATCAACCTAAGGCTTACTTATCAACATTTTACACGTAAACTTTAGGTGGGAATAAACAGGTCAGAAGAGATATTTAGATTATGTTGTGCTTGCAAAGAAATATTCAGGAAGGATTAGCCATTTACCAGAAGTATCTTCAACTACTCGTGAACCAGCAGCCTCAATAGTCCAAGGCCATTCATCTAATGACCTATTGCACAGATCTTTTAATACCTCCACATGACAAGGAACTCCAACGCTACAAGAACAAACTAAGCTTTTCCCCCTAAGGGCAATCAAATCCTTCAAACAAGATTCATACTGCGTCAAACGGCTTTCTAGCCTTATACGGTAAAAATCCACACAATCTCTGGCAGTCTTAGGCGTTACCACACGTAACAAGCTCCTAGACCCTTTATCTGCTAAAATGAAAGCCTTTCCGATAACAAAAGGGTTCCCCCACCTACTCCCTTCTCCTACAAACACCTCATCTGAACTATTTATCAAAGAACCCTTCTTCCTTTAGCTTTTTCGCAGCAGATTCAAAAGAGTTATCATAATCCCTCCTCCATGCACGCCTATCTTCATCAGACATACTTTCCCATATTATATCAGCCACCTCACCAGGTGTTGTCTTAATATCTATAGGTGGTAAAACTTCCTTTTTATGTTGTTCACTATTTACACCTACAACAACAAACAGGCAGGTAATATAAAATGCCAACACAGCCCTACGAGCCAAAGCTCCTGAGCATTTACGAAGAATTACTTCGGATAGCTTTAACCCCAAGATAAATGCTACTACAGAAACAACTCCCCCAGTAATTACAGCATTATCGTTATTCCCTTGTGAGAGATTATCAACAATAGTATTAGTAAAACCACTTACCTGGGCGATATTGGCTAATAACAAACCAGCCAAAATATTTGGAATCATTTTTATGCGTTCACCTAACCTCAAGGAAAATGACATACTCTTAGGCAAAGGCACCCTCCCCCACAACCAAATACATAGCCAGTAAAGCCAAACAGGAGAAAGTAGTAACAAAAGCTGAAATAAATATATATGTGTTTCTGGATAGCCATAATGATGTATAGAAGCCAGAAGAAATAGCGATGCTATACTCCACATAACTGACAATGTAATTATATATTTGATTCTTTGCGGCATAAGCACCTCTCCACTTTAATTCAAAAGTACGACCACCTTATAAAAAGGTGGCCGGAGGTTTACAACCGCTCAAATGAGACGGCCAGTGCCTTTTGGGCATAGCCTTGGACAGAGACACTGCCTCCGGCCAAAACCGAAGACAGCACTTTGTTAACGGTGATGCATCACACCGCATTTGAGGGAGTTGTAAAGCTCCACACAGCAATTCACTGTGCAGCTATAAGATAGAGGAAAAAAGTTGGGGGTTCAAACATATTCTCTCAAAAAGAAATGGCAGACCATACAACAGACAAAACTAAGTCACAAAACTCATTCTTTGCTTTAAAAGTATGCACTTTGTAAGCATTTTATTGCAAAACATCCAACTTACCAATACCTTACTAATAACAAGATTATTTATATCAACTTCACCATTAAAATATGATTGAAAAACAAGATGATACCTAAAATAAAAAGCATAAAAAATTTAGCAGTTTTTAAAAACTTTGACTGGGATAAATCTGTCTTAAACAAAAACAGCGAAGTACAAACCTTCAAAAAACTGAATATCATCTATGGTAGAAATTACTCTGGTAAAACAACACTATCAAGAATCTTCCGTGCAATAGAGACAGGCACTATTTCCGACAAATATGAGAACCCTGAGTTCAGTGTTTATTTAGGAGAAAACACATCCATAGATCAAAACGGTTTATTGAATCATAACGAAACAGTTAGAGTTTTTAATACTGATTTTGTGAATGAAAATTTAAAGTTCATTGTAAACTCTGATGATAGTATCGAACCATTTGCTATCCTTGGTAAAGCCAACAATGAAATCAATACCGAAATTGAAACTCTCGAAGATAAACTTGGTTCTAATGAAGAAGGTAAAGAAACAGGCTTATACAAGGAATTAAAAGTTTCGGCAGAAGAGTTCAATCTAGCACACCTCACCCATAAGGAATCAAAAGATTCACTCGATGATCAGTTAACCAAAAAGGCTACAAGTAAAGACATTGGAATTAAGTATAAAGCGGAACTGTTTGGGGACCAAAATTATACTACACCCAAATTAAGGAATGATATAACAACTGTTTTGAATGAAAGTTACACTCAAATAGATGAGCAGAAAAAAAGAGATTTAACAAAACTAATAGCTGAAAAACAAAAAGTTGATATACAACCTTTAGAAGAAAAAAAATTTCAGTCAGAAAACTTCTCGAATGAAGTAAAAGACTTAGTTACACAAAAAATATCAGAATCTGGTAAAATTAAAGAACTTGTTGAAAATGCAATGTTAAACAAATGGGTTGACGAAGGAAGAGCTTATCACACAGACGATTCAAAGTGCGGATTCTGTAACAACCCAATAAGTACCGATAGATGGCAGGCTTTAGAGAGTCACTTTGATGAAGCATCAGCAATATTGGATAAAGATATAGATGAACTTATAGGCAAAATTCAAACCGAAAAAAAGTCCATTATTATTACATTTGATAAAAATTTATTTTACTCAGAGTTTGAAGATGAGCTCGACATCATATATGAGAATTACAAAGAAGTTGTGGAAAAGCATACTTATAGTCTTGATTCACTAATCAGCCAGCTACAAGATCGTAAGTCAGATTTAATACACCCCAAAGAGTTTAAAGAGGTAACAGTTTTCACATCTGAAATAGAAGGAATTTTAGAAGAATATGAAAATATTCGTACTGAAGCAAATAAATTTACAGGTGCATTAGCAAACAAGCAAAAAGAGGCCAGAAAAACTTTACGCTTACGTGAGGTTTTTGATTTTGTTATTACAATAGGATATGTGAAAAAGATTGAATCTGTTAATAAATTAGAAAAAGCTCGAGATAACAAAAATGCTGTTTACCAGGAGAAGGTGAAAGCTATTGACTCTAAAATAAAAGAGATAAAAAACAAGAAGGCTCAGTTAAATGATGAAGAAAATGGGGCTATTAAAGTTAATGATTATTTAAACAACTTTTTTGGCCATGAATTTCTCACCTTAAGAACAACAGAAGAAAAAAGTACCGATAGTGAAGAGGTAAAAGGCGTCCGTTTTGAAGTCATCAGAGGAGAAAACAAGGCTTATCACTTAAGTGAGGGAGAGTGTAGTTTAATCGCATTCTGTTACTTCATGGCAAAACTAGATGATATAGAAACCAAAGGAAGAAAACCTATTATTTGGATAGATGATCCTATTTCTAGTTTAGATGGAAATCATATATTTTTTGTTTACAGCCTTATAAAAGCAGAAATCCTTAAGACTGAAAATTTCCAACAACTATTTATTTCTACCCACAATTTAGAATTTCTAAAATACCTAAAACGCCTTCCTGTGAAAGGCAATAAATTAACAAATGAATTCTTTATAATTAATAGAGAGAAAAACACCTCATCAGTTCAAGTTATGCCAAATTATTTAAAGGAATATGTAACGGAGTTTAACTACCTATTCCATCAAATTTATAAGTGCTCAAAAATATCAGAAATTACTGATTCAAATTATAACCTATTCTATAATTTTGGGAACAACGCCAGAAAATTTCTTGAAATTTATCTATACTATAAATATCCCGACAGTTCAGATAATAAGATGACAATGTTTTTAGGTGACGAGATCCCTACTATTTTAGCTGAAAGAGTTAGTAACGAATTTTCTCACCTAAATGGAAGACTCGAAAAGGGAGGTATACCCATAGAACAACCAGAGATGATGTCTACTGCTAAACTAATTATGCAAAAACTTGAAGAAAAGGATAGTGACCAATACCAAGCATTATTGAGGAGTATAGACGAATCAGAAAATAATATTGTCCATATCCCCCAAACAGGCTAGCTCTAGACTCAAGTAGATAGGTACTAAATAACTCCTTTTTATTGCTAAATAGTTATGCTAGAGTGCGCGCACTGTTTAACCACATAAACTATGGATGGGTGGCCGAGCGGTTTAAGGCGCACGCTTGGAAAGCGTGTTGAGGTTTACGCCTCACGCAGGTTCGAATCCTGTCCCATCCGCCATTACCGTAAAAGCTTCCTATAACTGACTATTTCCCCGAGCGCCGCACCATGATGCAAGAGTGAGCTGATTATTTGGATAAATTAAGAAGTCTAAATTACAAATAAATATAGCAACTTAAGTTTAAAAACGGTAAAACAAATACAGTCAAAGCTTTAAATGAGAGATTTTAGTACATGGGCAACAAACAAAAATGGATTAAAGAAATTGGCCTTTCTCTAAGCACTATAAAGTCTGATCCAGTTAAACTAGAATTATTTAAAAGTTTGCTGTCTGCAGGATATTTCCCGTACCAACTCCCACCTCCCTTTAATACTCATTTATTCTATGACTTTCTAACCTCCAATTTGGAAGATTTTTTTACTGAAATTAAAAAAGAGCTGATATCAGATAAGGGCATAAAAACAGCAAAAAGCTCAGTTTATTATTTAGCGAGACCGGCCCAACTAAGAAGAACTCTTCATATTGCACCACCTTTACAATACTCCTTATTATGCTTAGAAATAGCTGCACAATGGGATACCTTAGGAACAAAAGCTACTGGTACTGGAAAGGCCATAAGCATCCCGGTTATAGCAGAAAAAGATAGTAATACACCTGACAGGGCTATTTCATTTAAAAATAAGTGGCAGGACCTGCCACGCAAGAAGCTAAAAGAGCGTTCCCAAGCAAGGTATGCAGTACAAGCTGATATTGCCAGATTTTTCCCATCTATTTATACACACAGTATTCCTTGGGCTATTGAAGGTAAAAAGTTGGCGAAAAAGAACAGGGCTGGGCACGCATCCGTAGGAAACAGGCTGGATAGTTACACTCGAGCCATGCAAGATGGCCAAACCTTAGGAATACCTATTGGTCCTGATACATCACATCTTATCTCAGAAATTATACTGGCAAATATCGACACTTCTATACAAACTAGTCACTTAGGGTTTGTCAGAGTAGTCGATGATTACGAGCTATATTGCTCTACACTCTCCACTGCCGAAAAATGTTTAATTACCTTACAAGAAGAACTAAAAAAATATGAGCTCGAATTGAACTCTTTAAAAACGAAAATAGAAAAACTTCCCATCTTCCTAGAACAAGATGAAATTAATAAATTGCGAGCGTTTAACTTAGAAAAAGACATAAATACTAAATCTCTTATCACCTATTTTGATTTAGCGTTTAATGCATATAAGAACAACAATAAATCTGGATCATTAAAATACGCTCTCAGAAGATTTGAGCAAAATCAAGAAAGCCCCATTACCTTAGAAGGTGAATCTTTAACATGCTTAATAGACTTCATGTGTCAGTGCATTCTAATCGAACCTGGAACAGTTGAATATGTGTTACGCATCATTTCTCAATATGGTACTGAAGTAATAAGTAGCGAAAAAGAAAAAATATCAGCATGCCTAGAACAGCTGCTGGAGGAGCATATAAAGCTCAAGCATTCCAGTGAAATTTCATGGGCACTATGGGGGTACATTATCTTACATGTAAATATCCCCCAAAAATTAGCTCAAGAGGTTGCAAATTCAGGTGATATAATCAGCACCATACTCCTTCTTGATGCCCACAAAAGAAAACTAATAAAAAGAGTTACCCTAAAAGATATTTTTCAAGATTTCGAAGAAGAAACTTTATTCGGCTCTCGCTGGCTTCTTGCATATGAAAGTATTTACCAAAAGTGGGCTCCAGCAGCGAAACGTACAATTTTGTCAAAGTCCCCAGCTTTTAACTTAATGAAGGAAAAAGGTGTTAATTTTTACAATGCCCCTCAAAATGAACCAGACTATATAGAGCTTATGGCTACATGGAAACCTGTTACTGGCTATGGTGATGAAGGTGAAGACGACGACCTTGACGACGAAGATATATTTGTTGACCTAAGTGTAGATGAAGAACCTGAAATTGATGAAGATGAGCTTAAAAGGCTTACCGAGAAGGACCCTTGGGATTAACCTTATCACACCTCCAGCAAAGCTAAAGTATGTATAGGGGGTGAATACCCCCCTACCTCACCTGGCGTTTACCTTATTTCGCCATTCAGGTTAAGAATTTTCCCATCAGCAACGCCAGAGGCACGAGCTGCTTCAACGACTGAAATACGGCTCTTTCTTGCTGCTGTAAGCTGAATGCCTAGCTCTTCCATATCGTTTTTGATTTTGTCTTGCTTCACAACAATCAGTGCTGAGCCAACAGTTTGAGGGTTAGCCTCTTCTTCTTTACGTTTTATTTCTCTCAGGCGTCTGCATATTTCAGTGACAAAGCCCACAGTATAGCTATTTTTGACAACATGATTACTTGCACGCCGCCTCGCCCATTCGTAATCCCTTGTCGCTTGAAACGCGATGTATTTACGTTTAATCGCAGCATCAAGCATTTGGTACATGCCTTTAAACGCTTCCACATCTTCTGGAATACCAAAAGCTGTTATTTCTCCTGCATTGTTGTGCCATGTTTCGCAGCCAATAAACTCTGCAATCACAGCAGAGAGACGTGTTTCGTATTTCGCGGGTTTGCCAGATTTTCTTGTTTTGATGGTGTGCTGCTCGCACGTAATTTCTTTGATTTTTATATCTGTAAGAGAAAGATTATATTTATCTAACAGCTTTTTAACAGCCTTAGACGCAGAGATCGCCTCTTCTTCCGTACAACCATTCTCGGTTGTTTTAGCCAATAAAGACTGTATTCTCTTTTTAATGTTATCCATTGGGTAGCCTTTTTATGCGCTGTAATATATAATTTGCATTATACACGCTACACCTGAGAGACCAAATACAACCTTTTCTCTTAGTAAAGAAATAAAACTAAAAGCGAGCTCCTATGCCTGATACTTCCGTACAACCCCTTGGTTTATTTGAACGATACCTTTCCGTATGGGTAGGTTTGTGCATTACTGCCGGAGTTGGATTAGGTTTGTTAGTACCAAACCTATTCCAGGAAATTGCATCTTTTGAATATGCTAACGTTAACTTGGTAGTGGCTATTTTTATCTGGGTAATGATTTACCCAATGATGGTCAACGTGGATTTTGCTAGTATCAAAGACGTAGGCAAGAAACCCAAAGGGCTTTGCATTACGTTGGTTGTAAACTGGATGATTAAACCCTTTACTATGGCAGTATTAGGTATTTTGTTTTTTGAATATATCTTTGCTGGGCTGGTAGAACCTCAAACCGCCAAAGAATATATTGCTGGAATGATTTTGCTAGGCGTTGCCCCCTGTACAGCCATGGTGTTTGTCTGGAGCCAGCTCGTACGAGGAGATGCTAACTACACACTGGTTCAGGTATCTATCAATGACATCATCATGGTATTTGCATTTGCGCCAATTGCTGCATTTTTATTAGGAATATCTGAAATTGTAGTACCATGGGAAACCCTATTGCTTTCAGTTATTTTGTATGTGGTGATTCCTCTAGTGGCAGGGTATATAACCCGTAAACAGCTAGAAAACAAGCACTCACAAGAGCGTATTGACCGTTTTACTGCTCATGTAAAACCGTTTTCAATTATGGGATTGCTCGCCACGGTAATATTACTGTTCGGATTTCAGGCTGGAACGATTATTGATAAGCCTTTGGTTATTGTCCTGATTGCAATTCCATTACTCATCCAGAGTTATGGTATTTTTGCTATCGCCTATAGCTGGGCGTATTTATGGAAAGTGCCCTTCAATACAGCTGCTCCTGCTGCTCTGATTGGAACTTCCAACTTCTTTGAATTAGCGGTGGCAGTAGCTATTAGTTTGTTCGGCCTTCATTCAGGTGCAGCATTAGCCACTGTTGTTGGAGTACTGGTAGAAGTACCTGTGATGTTATCACTTGTAGCTTTTGCTAACAGGACAAAAAAGCATTTCAATTAACCTTCTTCAAAAGCATAGAAGGGTAACATTCGGGGTAACACTAAAAATTGAATTGCTAATCTCTATTTAATATCAAGAGGTTAACAGCACAGTTAGATTGAGCCCGCCGATATAAATAAACACAATTAAAACAAAACAAAGTTTGTGTTACACTTCCCATAAAGTTCAACAAAGAAGAACCAACTCAGTTTATTGACCTATACTTCTATAGGGGAAAATCTGGCTGCATAGCGGAGGTGGTTTGGGTAAAAACATGGTCGAACAGGTTAAGCATAAAGCATAGCAAACATAACAAACTTCACTCCCGTACCTTTAAGTACAGCAAGTTTTACGCTTGCAAACAAAATAAACACACCACAAAAAAATGTTATGCTTTAACTCATGATTTTAAGTGCAATATAAGGCACGATGTTAAACACAATAATGAGTATTTTGTAATAGCCTAAATATTCAAAATACATAAACGGGAGTTCATCTTGATCTATACCAAATATTTTACTATGGATGTTCATCACAGGCCCTTTGATCAGCGTGACACAAACAACTGAAAGCAACAAAAGCCCAATATTAACAACTGAACACCACCCTAAAAAAGTGGTCAGAGAACTTAATGTGATCATATCTACACCCTCCTTTACTGAGTTTTGTAGTTACTGTTAACCAAATACTACACCCAAACAGAAATTATGCAAATATTTCTATAGCAGATCAGCACAGTATGCCCTCTCATCTTCAACAACTTGAAAACATTCAAAAAAACACCTATATATATAAGGGGAATCATTTTTAATGGGCAGCCACATAAGAGCTAGGAACAACAAACAAAAAGGCCAAAAAACATGTACGAAGATATGGCAAACACGCCACTTGCGGAATTTGAGCGTCGCAAGACAAAAATAAAAGAAAAAGAATACGACATGTTGTACGACCCAGCAGATGACTTAGTCGTATTGCTCAATTATGCACCGGGAAGGTGTGTGATTTACAAAGGGAAAAGATTAGGCGAATTAATGGAACTGGATGAAAATGAAATGCGTAACCATCCAGAAGCCAAAATGTGTTTAGCAGAACATGATGAGCTGGAAATCAGTACACCAGCCGAATTGTTTAAAGAAATATTTTAATAAAGGAGAAGTACGATGGGACGCTCTGTACCAATTTTTGATGATCGAGAAAACTTAAGTGATGGTTTTGAATTTTCAACTGCCGTAAAACAAGGCCCAGGTGCTGACCGCCATGCCGAGTTTGATGGCTTTAACGGACTAGACCCTGAAGCACAAAAAAATGCTGCCGATTTTTTAGAAAATTATAACAAGACTGAAAAATCACCTGCAGAACTTGCCCTTGCAGAGGCACAAGACAAAGAAAATGCGGATGCTTTTGCAGATTTAGAAGCAGAACTACAAGGCAGGTAGAAAACCCTCCTTACAAAAAGCCACCTTTTAGGTGGCTTTTTGTTTGTCTTATTCCCTCTGTACCAATGATATGCTATAACCCTCTTTATGAGTGATACACAACATTACGACGTAATTATTATCGGCGCTGGCGGCGCTGGATTAATGTGTGCCATAGAAGCTGGTAAACGTGGCCGTAAAGTGCTTGTGCTCGACCATGCCGATAAAGTCGGTAAAAAAATCCTCATTTCAGGTGGTGGCCGCTGTAACTTTACCAACCTTGGCGCAACAGCTGAACAATACCAAAGTGGTAACAAACATTTCTGTAAATCTGCTTTTGGCCAATACACACCTGATGACTTTATTACCCTGATTGAACGTTACAAGATTGCTTACCACGAGAAGAAACTTGGGCAGCAATTCTGTGATGAAAGCGCGCAACAAATTGTCGATATTCTGCTCACTGAGTGCAGTAAATACAGTGCAAAGATCACTTTAAGTTGTGAGATTCAACATATTGAAAAATATACAGATTTATTTTCCGTAGAAACAAGCAGAGGGGGTTACACATGTGAAAGTCTTGTGGTGGCAACAGGTGGCCTTTCCATCCCTAAAATGGGGGCAACAAACTTTGGTTACAAAGTCGCTCAACAGTTTGATATTGAGGTAACCGAAACCACCCCTGCCCTTGTTCCTTTTACATTCAGCCCAAAAGATCTAGAACTTTATGATGGTCTGAGCGGTATCTCTTTTGATGCAATTGTAAGCTGCGGTAAAACAAGTTTCCGTGAAAATGTGCTCATGACCCACCGTGGTTGTAGTGGCCCTGCTATTTTGCAAATCTCCTCTTACTGGAAACCAGGGCAGGAAATCTCTATCCACATGCTCCCCGACCTCAATTGGAGTGATTATTTAAAAGAAAAACGGGCCAACAACCCGAAACAAGAACTTAAATCTGTTTTATGCGATGTGCTGCCAAAACGCTTTATCAACAGGCTATGTGATGTTGGCAAAATTGAAAACAAAGCGCTTGGCCAAATCAGCGATAAAACAATCAAGCAACTTGAGCAGTTTTTCACCCATTATGTTATCAAACCTAATGGCACAGAAGGCTACCGTAAAGCAGAGGTCACTCTTGGTGGTGTCTCCACCCAAGAATTGAATG
>Ga0316207_10002548_pt1 | contig 18478 bp, 14 predicted proteins | sample 6weekpyrite_MG_FD_204943 | JGI IMG/M metagenome (GOLD analysis project Ga0316207, IMG submission 204943) | Microbial mat bacterial communities from mineral coupon in-situ incubated in ocean water Damariscotta River, Maine, United States -... | ecosystem: Environmental > Aquatic > Marine >...
GCGGCCTTTACACCGGATAAAGCACTGGCATGGCAGTCACGAGTACTGGCGGCACCAAGTAAGCCGGTGGCAAAGGCCGGCATGCTGCCAATTCAGAGTGGACGTATTCCCGTTTATTATGAAGGCGAACAACAGGTGGTTGACCGCGTTATTGTGTTTGATACCGATGGCCAGATGTTCTACACGGGTGCTTATAATGGCAGCCAGGCCGAAGGTGTTTATCCGCAATCAAATGTAAGCTTTACGGTTGCCAATGGTGTAAGCGCTTCAATGAACAGCAACGGTACCATTAACTACAAACCATCAAACCCGTATACAGCGGCGAAAGAGGGTTATGTGGTTAAATGCAGCATCAATGGCAGTCGCGCTGCAGCACGTTATGCTTTTGCACCATCACTGGCATTTAAAGGAACCAAGGTGTTTGATTTTAATGCTAATGACGGGCGTGATGGATCCAGTGGTCGTGACGGCAGCAGTGGTAGTAATGCCGGTGGTAGTGGCTGGGCTGGTGCAGCGATGTCAGCGCTGGGTTCGATGGGCGGTGGTAGTGGCCGCCATGGCCGAAATGGTAGCCCGGGCCGAAACGGAAAACGAGGTGATGATGGCCGTAAGGGTAAAACACCGCGTACAGTTAATGTCAGTGTTAAGCCCTTTAAGTCGAAATTCTATCGCGAGCCGTTGCTTAATTACAGCGTTTCATCAAACCGTTTATTGATGGAATTAAACCAGCGATTCCGCGTTAATGCCGCAGGCGGAGATGGCGGTGACGGTGGTCGTGGTGGTGCTGGCGGTAAAGGTGGCGACGGTGGTCACGGCGGTGCAGGTCGCAGAGGTAGAAATGCAACGGCTTACAGCCGCGGTACTAACGGTGGTCGTGGTGGTAATGGCGGCTACGGTGGTAAAGGTGGCAACGGTGGTCGCGGTGGCAATGGCGGTCGCGGTGGCTCCGGTGGTGACATAAAAGTGACGATTGTTGGCGACACTATTGCTAAAAATGTTAAGCGTAACTTTAGCTATAACGTGAGCGGTGGTAGCGGCGGTAAAGCCGGATCAGGTGGCTCACGAGGTCGCGGTGGTAGCGGCGGTGCCGGTGGTTCAGGTGGCCCGGGTGGTAGCAGCTTCTACCGTCCGGCAAGACAGTCTTGTGGCTATGAAGGTTATGGCGCTTATCGTCAGTACCGATGCCGTACAGTGAGTCGGGCAATTCGTAAGAGCGGTGGTTACCGAGGTCCTAGTGGTCGTTCCGGACGCTCCGGTTCATCCGGTTCATCGGGCTCACGCGGCAGTAGCGGTAGCCGTGGTAGTAAGGGTAACGTAAGGATTATGGTTAGCCGATGAGCAGTGTAATGGCGCGAGCGCTAATGCGCTCGTATCATGATCATACTGGTCAGCAGGAGTGTGTTTTTAAAAACCTGGACTTTGAGGCAGAAGCAAAAAAAATGACCGTGGTCATGGGTGCTTCGGGTTCGGGTAAATCGACCTTATTAAATATGCTTGCCTTGATTGACCCGGTTCAGCAAGGCGAGCTTTTTTATTTTGGCGAGCCGGTACACAACTTAAATGAAAAACAAAGAGCAAGAAAGCGTGCACAAAATATTGGTTTTATCTTTCAGCAATTTTCGCTGATAGATGAATTCAGTATCCGTGATAACGTGGCGCTGCCATTAGTGTTAAATGGTGTGAGCTGGTCTGCGGCAAGAAAGCAGGCAGAGGAAGTGCTGGAGTCTTTAATCAGTGACTTAAATACAGAAAAAAGACCGTTGGAATTGTCCGGTGGGCAACAGCAGCGGGTAGCGATTGCCCGTGCTTTAATTCATAAACCAAGAATTCTGATTGCCGATGAACCGACCGGTAATCTGGATGATGAGAATGCAAAAAAAGTACGGGAGATGCTGCGCTCACTGGTACAGGAACATGGCATTGTGGGTATTGTTGTTACCCATGATGACCGCTTTGCAGGCTGTGCCGATAAACTTTTTAGCTTTAAACCCACTAAGAATAAAGATTACAGGTCTGAACTGATAACCGATGTGGCTTAATAAAAATATTGGGCTGAGCATATTGTGGCCGCTGTTTCGATATGACTGGCTACGAGCAGTACTGATTCTGAGTTTTGTTTTAACGCTGGTGTCGCTGTTGATCAGTGGCATGGCACTGTATGAACAGCAACTGGAATCCAGTCTGGCTGCGAAACAGCCGCATATACGCGTCCAGTCAGTCAGTGATTTGATGCCGGAAAAAACAGCACGAAGCTGGCAGAAAAAACTAACAGAACGGTTAACAGAAGTAAAAGCGATAACGCCGTATCTGGCAGAACAACGGTTTGTAAACTGGAAAGCAGGTATTGTATTGCCGGGACAGCATCAGTTGCAGTCATATAAAAAATATTCGATGACGCATACCAATATTATAGGGATAGATAAAACGCCGCCGGGTATTTTGCCATTGCTGGCAGACAAGGCATATGTCAGTGGCGTATTCAGACAACGATTGACACCATTTGAACAGACGGCTGCCTGGTATTTAGATGATGACAGCGCGGTGATGAATAAGGTGCTGGATAATAGTTTTTATCCGCCGATTTCTCAGGCGGTGCAGTTGAAAACTCAGATAGATGAGAAGACCTATCGCTTTAATGTTAAGCAGACCATCACAGACTATAGTGAAAAGGCTAAATTATTCACCAGCTTGAAAAATGCACAAACAATGCTGGCTGATGGTGAGCCAGTTGTATCAGGGCTTTATATAAATATAAAATCGCCAAGACAGGCCTCAGTAGTCAGTGAACACCTGCGACAGATGAACGATATTTTTTCACAGCCGGTTCGTGTTGCAACATGGCTGGATGACGCGTTAAAGCAGCGCCAATTGATTGTGTTATTAAAAGTGGTGGTGATGGTGTTATCCATTATTGTCGCAACGCTAGGTATGTTATTGGTATTGCTTATTGAATATAAAACGGTAGTGGCGAAGCGTCATCCATTGTCTGTTTTCTATAAACTGGGCCTGATACCGGAACTGCATTTATGGTCAGTATTGGTCGCCTGCGCGGTGATAGGTGCTGGGATAGCACAGTTGCTGGCCTATGCAGGCTCATATTATGTGATCGAAAACAGTGAATTGTTTTCGGCAAGTAAAACAGAACTGACAGCAGTGCCCTGGTTAATAGTATTGCTGATAATTTTTTCATTAAGTGCGTGGGTAACAGTACGCGCAGCGGTTAGAGAGGGTGCAGTTGCATCATGATGAATAGAAAATGGATTAATATAAAAACCGGTATTGTTGCCAGCTGTGTATTGTTGATGTCATGTCAGGAAGAGGCAGTAATAAAAAAACCGGAAGTTAAAAGAAAGCCAACCGTGTTTGAAAAGCTGGATAAAAATTATGCCGAAGCCATTAAGCGTCAGCCCAAAGCATCTCGCTGGCATGAAGGCTTTAAGCAGGTGTTGCCACTTTCAATTATCGGCCCGGTGTTCGAGCACCCGGAAAGCGCAAGGCATCCGGCATTTAAACTGCTTGATGCCAGTCTTAAAAAAATATCACAGGCTCCCGGTACACTGGACTCGCAGTTTGGAAAAGGGTTTTCTAAACGCTTTAAAAATATTAAGTACAAACGTTTTTCATTAGATGGTGCGCTGGTTGATCACGTCACTGCTGTTTTTTCTCATGCCCGCAGGAGTGAAGTTGCTTTAAATGCAATCTTTGATGCGAGACGAGTCAAGGGCATGGAGATGGCCGTTGGATTTGATGAGGAAGCAATTAAAGACAATAAATTGCGACTGATTGGATATAAAACCGTTGAAGAAGCGGGACTGGATCGTAACAGTACTTATTTTGAAATTAATGCCGGTGACTGGCCTAAGTCGCGTAAAGCACAACTATCTTTGATCTTCAGAAGTGTGTCAGCAGCGATGGCATTGTCGATACCGGAATATGCATCGATAGACCGTAAGTTAATACTTGATACCACGCGAGCGCATTTTGTAACCGAATACAATGGCGGCCTGACGTACGGACATATTTATAATAATCGAGAAAAAGTACTGGAACTGGAACGCAGAACCAAACTGGCAGCTGTCGATAAAGAAAAAGTGATTGCCCGGACTCGTGGTGCACGGGATCTGGTGGTGTCACCGAGTGGTGAATACATTGCTTATAGTAATAAACATAAATATAAAAGCCGGGTCTGGTTAGGTTCAGCCAATAATCTTGAAGATAAAAACAAAATTTCTGAGAAATCAGTCTGGGATTCGTGGACCAGAAAAATATTTTTCATGCCAGATGACGCTTTAGTATTATTTGAAAGTGATGGTATCCGCCGTTATCAGCCGAATAATAAACAGTGGCGTTATCAGGTGAAAACAGACGAATATAATGATGCCGATATTGATAAAAAAGGAAGAATTTTAGTCGCGGCGGCAGAAAATCAGCTGGATATTTTCTCACTTAATAACGCAAAAAAAATCAAGAGTTACACTTTTGAAGATAGCGACTTCACAAAAATTTCACTACGTGCCGATGGCAAAGTCGCTGTTCTTGGTCTGAGAAATGGCGGTCTGTTAAAAATAAATGTGACAACCGGTCAGGTCATTAGCAAGCAGTCAACAACATCACCCGTCTCTGCCATTGTACATAACCCGAAAGGTACAAAAACGTTTATTGCACTGGAGAGTGGCCAGCTGTTGTCATGGAAGCTGGGCCAGCCAGCAGCGGCAAAATTTGATAATGCCGGAAAACATGTGTCGGCGTTAGCTGTTAGCCCGAATGGCAAGCAACTGGCGGCACGAACCACAGCCGGAGAAGTTGTACAGTGGAAAGCCGATATTGATACAGCTGAAGAACTGGGGCGTTTTTCGGGCAGAAAACTATCAGAACGAGGCATTATCGATGGCGGATCTGTGCTCGCTTATAGTGTTGATAGCAAACAGTTATTTCACGGCGGTGTACTTGATTTACAAATGCGGGCGTCAGAAACCAGTGAAATGGTGAACAGTCGTTTTAATTCAATGGTTAAAACAACGCGTAAAACCACATGGTTAGATGCCAGTACGGCCTATCAGCTATTGTACCCGGCACCACTGACGACAACTGATGTTCTTCGTTTGCAACAGTTAAAACTTGCTGACGGGGTGAAGGGCCAGTATGCATCTGATCTGGACAGCGCGGCTAAATTGTTATCAGTAGTCGGCATGGAGTTACCGGACCCTATTTTAGTCGGTTCGCGTCCGTCGATCTTCAAAAAGGCGCTGAATCTCAATTCAGTGACTAATGAATCGAAAACGATAAAGGTGCTGCGCTACGAGAATAATTTTGTCAGCGAGCCGATGATTACCGTCTCACGTTCACGCTATGATGACTGGGGCTACCGTTATACAAAACAGCTGATAGGCCAGAAAGGCTTTACACCACATGCCTATATGAGCAAGTCCAGCAGTGCATCATTGATCATGAGTGGCGACCGGCTGGCAACAAAATTGCTAATTTCTCATGATAAACAGTCAGTCTATGAGGCAAATTCAGACGGCACACTGGTGAAGCTGAATGCACAAACAAGTGAGGTAGTTCTCAAATTTAAAGGCCATAATGATGCAATATATGCATTAGCAGAGAGTAAAGACGGCCGATATTTGGCATCTGGCGGTAATGATGGCGTGATTAAGTTATGGGATACAAAAACCGCCAGCTTAATCCGTAATTTCTCGGGTTTTACTGATGATGTAGGCAGTCTGGTGTTTGTCGATTCCGAATTACTGGCTTCGGCATCGTCTGATCAGAGTATTAAAATATGGGATATCAACACCGGTAAGCCGGCACGAGCAGCAATGTTGGGCCATAATAATAAGGTCTGGTATCTAAATTACAGTGCAGATACCGATATGTTGGTCAGTTCGGGTTCGGATAACGCGATCCGTATGTGGAATCAGACAGAGGGTGCACAGAAACTGTCATTTACAGACCTTGGTCAGGTGAAGGCAGTGAGTTACGACCAGAAAAGTTACCGTGTGGCATACCAGGCAAAAGATGGCAATGTCATGGTGCGTTCAATCAAAAATGGTGAGCGTTATGGAAAATTTGCAATCGATGGCAAGACAACGGCACTGGCATTATTCCCGGGTGGAAAGCTGGTGCTGACAGCGACAGAAAATAGTCTGTCAGTTTATGAGGTTGCAACAGGCCGTAAACTGGGTGTACTGAATAAAGAAAAGCCAGTGCAAGTACATAATATTATATTGTCACAACGTGGCGATATTGCCATTTTGGCGAAAGGCGAAGACATACAGTGGTGGAATGTGGGCTGGTTTAAATTTCAGGTAGAGCAGGGTTGGTAATAATGAAGACAGCGTTAACACTTTTATTGTTAGTGATATCTGAGCTGGCAATGGCGGCACCTCCAGTATGGTACTCGCAGTCTAATGGGCCTGCCGGTGCGGAGCTGGAACCCTATTTTAAAGGTGTTTCGCAAACTTACTTTGTGTCTGATGTGAAAGCAAAGCAGCGTGCACAAGATGAAGCCTGCAGTGATGCCATGCGTGATATTGCAAAATATTTTGGCGTCAATGTAGTGGTTGAAACCAATGTCAGTATAGGCAGTATCAATGGCAGTAAAGACATTCGTTATTCAGAAAAAAGAGCTGAGCAGGCTGGTCTAAAACTGTTTGGTCTTAAACCAGAAAAAACAGAGATTGAAGAACTAGGTGCCAGTCATCTGAGAGGTTATTGTCTGATAGTGTTAAGGCCAGAGGCTAAAGCACATATTCAAAAAGAGATAAAACGAAACCAGAAAATTTATGATCAGGAAATAGAAAGCCTGAAAAATGCTCTGATTGCAAAAGATACTGAAGTGGCAAAGATACATGCAGATACATTGAAGGCCTTGCCAATACTGAGTAAAGATGACCGTTTAGCACCTTTATTAAAGCAGTTAGAGACTGCATTAAAAGGTGTACTAGCGGCTTCTTTAAAACTAAACAAAGCAAACTACAATGTCAGAGATGAAATTAAGTTCTTTGTGGCATTAAACCAGAACGCCAATTTATATGTACTTATGGATACTGGTGCTGACTGGCAGGTGGTTTATCCAAATATGGCGCATCGCTTGCCGCTGGTGAAATCGGGTATTGTTGAGATGCCAACTGAACGCATGAAAGATGAAGGTGTGGTGCCGGTCATCTTTAAGGAAATGTTTAATAAAAAAATAAATATTCACCTGATAGCATCAAAAGATAATTTATTGCTTGACCATTACAGTGAAACATCAGGTGTATTTGATTACCTGAGTTACGGCGGTAAATGGGAAAATAATATCAAAAACTGCGTTCTTAAAAAACGATGTGCAGAACAGATTGTACCAGTGGTCATATCAAACCCACTGAAAGATATTGTCGTCTCTCTACAGGGTGATGAAAACTGGATACGACCACTGCGAAGACAATTGAGAAAGCGTGGCGTCAGGGTTGGTAGAAAAGGTAATTGTCGTTTGAATCTGAATATTACCAGTAAGGATATATACTCACAGCGCCTTAATATGAAATTAAACCAGTTGTCTATAAATGCAGGTCTGCAGATGAATGACCAGCAGGTAAAACAGATAAGACTAAAACGAAATAATGTAATAGGAATGGATCAGTCACAGGCGAGAGAAACATCAATGTCAGTGCTGGCAGAAAAAGTTCATAATGCGCTGGTCTTTGTTGCTCAATAGTTTGTTTGCTATTGTGGTGGGTTCGGGGGTCAGTGTTGCCCGGCCGATGCCCGAGCACATTAGTATTAAAATTAATATTGAAAAAGTGCCCGAACTATTAGCAGTGAAGCAGAATCTGCCAGCAGAGTTTTTAATAAATAAAGAAGAGCTGATAGGTAGCTGGCAATTTAATGTTCAGAAATATGAAACATCTTGTGCAGAGTATCTTAAATGGAAGCAGGGCTTAGCAGGACAGAAAGAAGAGAGTTTTGATGAAGGCATTAAAAATAGCGCCGACTATGAATGCTCGCTGGCAGAAGAACTGCCTGTAACACGCGTTAGCTGGCAGACGGCACGTGACTATTGCCGTGCGCATAACGGGCGTTTACCGACAGAGGCGGAGTGGATTATCGCGGCAGTTATTAGTAGCGGTAATAAACAGCGTTGTTATCCGCCGATAAAAAAAGGCAAGTGGATTAGTGCAAGTAATCGGCTTGTTAATGACAGAAAACAGTTTTTAAATTGCGTTTATAACAGTCCGGATGCAGAGATGGCTGATGAGCTGGGACTGGATAGCATTGAGCAGCAAAAAAATGATGTGAAGCTGACATGGCCGGGTATTAATGGTGCCTATGGCATGGAAGGTAATGTATGGGAGTGGACGTCAACACAATGGCAGCCACAAGGTATACAAGAGAAGCAAATGATTTATAGAGTTATCAAAGGGGGTGCTTTTACTAACGGGGCACAGCCATTTATTAATAACCCGCAATGGCGTAATGCTGTTGCACAAGATAATAACAAATATAGTAATATAGGTTTTCGTTGTGTCTGGGATAGTGGAGAACAATAAATGATTAAAATTCGCAGCTTACTATTTTATTTTTTAGTATTAAGCCCATTCATAGTGAATGCCGGAACATTCAGTGCATCAGACCTGAGTCTGAAAGGCTCAAGCGGTAGTAAAACGTTTAATTACAGAGGTGGTAGTGGTGCGCTTGATATTGCCTGGGATGGCAATACGATCGCTATTAAAAAACTGGCAAGAGCCAGTGAGTTTTTAAGCGCCGGTCAGAAACCGAGAACCTGGGGTAATGAACTGAAGCAAGATAAACTTAAGTTTGCTGATGATATATTAAATGATATAGAAGAAGTCAGAGGCTCATTAAATAAATCGATGAATGAAAAAAGCCGCATTGCATCAGAATTAAATGCGGTTCGAATGAAGCAGAAGCCAGGTGAGGAAGCAACCGGTGATGTAGAAGGATTAAATTCTGAATTAAAAGAAATCAATCGTGAAATCAGTGAGCTCAAGTCTCGAGTACATAGCCTTGAGTATCAGCGCAAAAAACTAGGTGAGCTGGATGTATATAATACGTTAGCTGCGATTAGTATCAGACCGTCAGGCTCATTTTTTATTAAAACAACAAAAGGCCTGTATTTATCGGAAGGTGTTTCAAGTGCTGATAAATTAACGAACCCGCTGACAGGCACACAGGTTTATGGCAAAAGCTGGACGGCAAAGTCATCAAATGTATTGCGTGCCGGTTCAGCAAAGCCAGAAAGTCATAGCAACAAACTTATAGGTCTTGAAGTCATTGATCGCGGTGTAACAGCCATCAGCCTGACATCAGGTGAAAGCTATCGCCTGCAGAGAATTTATAATGGCAATGTTCAAAAATATGAACAGCTGGAAAGACAGCATCCGATTATAGTTAGCAAATTTGCGTTCAAGAAAGATCAGTTGTTTTTGAAATATGCAGAAAAGAAAAAATCCGGTAGTGATGTTTTAAATATAAACATGAAATATACCGGTAAGAAGAAAAATCTAATTCAGGTTTTTACTAAAAGCCCGATACGAATTGTTGATCCTGAAAATAAATCAGGGGCAACAACATCACATATTGGTATTCTTGGCGCTGGAAAAAAGCGCCTGATTCAGCTAAAAAAACAGGAGCGGGTACAGGGGCGTGTAGACAGCGAATGGGTGCATAAATACAAGAAGGGTCTGATAAAAATTGGCTCAACGTTACGCTCAGTTGAAGGTATTGATTATTATGGCTGGGAGTCATTATGGTACATGGCTAGTTGGATGCATATTACCCGTGCTAGTGACAGAAAGATTAATCTGGTTATAGGCCAGGGTGTAAACGGTTTTAGTGTTAAGCGTACGAATGACAGTCAGTATGGCGGTAGTAAGGTGGTAATTAGTCGCTCCGGGTCAAGTGTGTATGAGTTCAGTACAGATAACAAAGGATTTGTGAAGCAGTACCGGTTTGTGCCGTTTAACCAGACACTGCAGGTACAAACAATTGAAACAACCACAACAAGAAATAACAAACGTTTATTAACAGAGTTTGCTAATAAACACGGTCTTATCGAAATTAAAGGTTAGGAATGATGAGTGCTATTGTAAAGTTTTCCGTTTTAGGTGTTGTACTGAGCACGCTGCTTGCCTGTAACAGTGCAACTAATGAGACCCGTACAGAAGAAACTAAAAAAACACCGGCGGCTAAAACCTACGACCCTAATTCAAGTTTATTTTCAACCATGCTTGATGGCGTGAGCTTTGAAGATAAAAAAAATGCAGAAAATAGCTACGAGCTGTATTTTCACGACAGCAAAGGCAAACGTTATTTTTCAGATATACATTCATCAGATGTCCTGTCTGCATCGCTTGATCGTTTAATTGATGATTTGATGCGACAGGCAAGTCGTCGTATGTCTAATTATTCAAGAAAAAGAAACCTAAATCTGGTGCTTGAGATTGAAGGTGCCGGCGAATACCTGTCTTCTGTCACTACATCGGCAGAACAATATATTCTGCGTCAGAAACGCTACACCCTGCAAAGTCAGGACATCGAGATGAAAAATGTCGTTTCAAAAATACTGAAACGTGAACTGGATCCATTTTATCAGGGTGGCAATGACGTTAATATGACGGCCAAAGCTTCAGATTTTATTTTGTATCTTAAATTCAAAGAGCTAAATAATAATATTGATTTTAAGGCAAGCTTGCTGAGTAAATCGGGTGAGGTGCTGGCAGTAAATACCAGCAAAGTGAACTTAATTGAAGACAAAGATAGTAGCCGATGGGTGATAGCTGCTGTGCCGTATGCGGATGGCAACAAATCTAAAACGTATAATGTACAACGCAGAGCAATAACTCAGCATGCGTTATTTGGTCGTGGCTCAAAACTTAATTCGGTAACAAATATGAATTTTGAGCAGGCAAATAAGTATTGCCTGACACAGGGCTCTGCAATAACTGGTATCTATGCATTTGAACATGCAAGAAGAACGCGAAAATTATTGCCACCATCCGGTAATGCAAGCCAGGAATTAATTGCGCCCTATGACGAGGATGAAGATGAAATCTTCTTGAAGCCAGGCGACAAACTTGAGCTGAGTGATGAAGGTTCGGCAAATAATATTATTGTATTTAACTGGGTGACTGAAACATATTCAGCGGTGGCATCAAGCTATCGTTCAGGAAGGATGACATTCCGATGCATGAAAAATTTATAAACGCAATTAAAAAACTGGCGCTGCTGTCTGTATTGCTGGTACCTGTGCAGGCACATTCGGCAACGAATATAGCCATGAGTCAGTTTCTTAATGATATACGAGGCTCATCATTTAATCTGCTGATTGCGAAGCCACATATCATCGATGTGAGGAATTCTAAGCGCAGAAAACGTGCCATTAATAACGGATTTAAAAAAGAAATTCGTAATATGGAAATTTTGCTAAGAAAACTGAAATTAAATGCGAAGCTAAGATTGCCCGGTGTTCTGAATGATATTCCACATTATTATGCAAATGATAAAGTCACCGGGGATAAATTATATGAGCTAATAAAAGTTCAGACTAATTTATGGGAAACAAAATTAACTGAAGAAATAATCATCAAAAAAGACAAAAAACCAGAGGCTACAGAAGAAGCGGGTTTGGCAGATGATATTGGTGCCGATATTGATTTTGATACCGATATCATTGAGACCACAGACGATGAGCTTGTATTGAATGACAAAGCAGTAACACCAGGTAAAGTAGCAAATGACTTTTTCCTGGATATTGGCTTTAACTACGCCCCGTTATTTGGCGGAATGCAGGTACAGCGTTTTATGGATGGCGGCATGAAAACAGTTACACTGAAAGGCGGCATTCAGACATTACAGGATATTTATGCGCCTTACCGTGATGACAAAGGCCTGCCGGTACCGTTACCCTTGCACGCCGTGTTTGGCAGTGCGTTTTTGCCGGATAAAATGGGTGCAATTCATGTAATGCGATTGTATGTGTTTGTTATTGTAAATGACCCGGAAACGGAAAAAGTACGGGTCGCAGCAAAACCAGTTCCAAATTTCCGCTGGGACAGAAACGAATACTATATTTCAGCAGCAACTGGTTCGGTATTAAGAGCAATTTTCTCTGAAGCACTGGGTGTTAAAGTAGAAGATAACTAATAGTATGGATGCTGTAACACGTGTCTTATTAGTGTGGCGACTATTATTAAGCAATTCGAGTGTACTGGTAAGAATTGCTTTGTATGTCGTTCCGGTTGCCATGTTGCTTACCATCTGGGTGTCGCTGACACTGGATGGATTAGTTCAGGTCTATATTAAGCGACTGGAACTTGCATACGCCGGTATGCAGGGACGATTGTCGATAGAAGCACAGCCCTTCACCATTAATCAGTTCAGAGCCGCACTAACTAAGAGCGGACAACAAGCTTTACCTCGTCATGAGCAGACACACCTTATCCAGCTAAAACTAAAAAATGACCAAGAAATAAGAAAATTCATTAGTCTGGTGGTGTTTGAAGATGAAGCGTATGAAAAGCGCTTTAAAATTGATAATGAAACCACATTGATCATCAACCAGGTGCTGGCAGAGCAGCTCGGTGAATTAACTCAAGAAATATCAGCAATAAAATATTATAAAAAAAATAACTGGTTGTCATATAACAAAGCAAAGGTTATCGATACCGGCTTTTTAACGACAAAGGCATTATTGTTCATTCCAAAAAAACAATATGAAAAGACAATGGGGCAGGTACTCAAAGGGTTTACGAGCCTGGAGATAGTGAACAATGACAACGCTGATATAGCGGGAATTAAGAAAAAGATCGATAAGATTGCCAGAACGACATCGACGGGAAGTTACAAAATAAATGATATCTTGCTGGATACGGCTGATGCGAGACAGCAGTTTGCAAGCTTAAGGCTGACGCAGTTAAGTCTATTAATTATTGTGTTAAGCATTGCAGCAATTACAATAGCCTATGCCGTTAAGCTGTTGCTGGTGCTAAAGATGAAGGCTTTAAGTATAATGAACAGGCTGGGTCTGGCGCGCTATGATCTGTCACTGGCGCTGATTACAGGCGTAACAATAGTATTTCTATTGATGATGGTCGCAGGTTTTGCGCTTCACCAGCTGACTTTTGTAAGCGTGCTTGAACTGCTCGATATGCCGATGATGTCAGAGGTGGTGGCAGATAATGTGTTTTATCTTTTATTCTTTGTGTTGCTTGTTGTGATTGCCTTTGTAGCCGGTAAAAGTGCCAGAGATGCCGTGTTAACGTCGCCATAAAATATAACACCTGAAAATTAAGTTAGAGAACTATGTTCAAGAAATTATTTTATTTAACGCTTTTGTTGATAACGCTGTCAGTCGTTACATTATTAACAGTGCTGTACTTGTCTGTTGAAGATAAAGCAATGGTTGTTTCAGATCAGCGCATAGCTGAGCCTGATATTGAAAAAATAAAAAGGATTATTCAGTCTAATAAGCCGGCGGCGGTAATGTCCGGTAAAAAAGTAAAGCTTAGGCTGACGAGCGCTGAGGCAAACGAAATATTGGCGCTGGCTTCTAAAGAGTATGTGCCAGAGATAAATGCAGTCAGTGAATTTCCAGATAACCGTATCAAACTTAAACTAAGTTATAAGTTGCCGGACAACCCTGCAGGAAGGTTTTTAAATATTTCTGTTGTCCTTAAGCTGTATTACGGTAAGTATTTTACCATTGAAACGCTGAAAATAGGCAAGGTAGTTGTTCCTGAAATGGTGTTGCCCTATATGCAGCCACTGATAAAAGACTTTGTAAAAAAATACTATGGTGGATATTTTTTATTGTGGAAACATATAAAAAGGATAGATATTTATAATTCGGTGTTAACCATTAACTACAAAATAACCCGCAATAATTTTGAAAGAGTACGCAGGCTTGCAAGACAGATACTTGTCAGTGATAAAATGCGAGAAAGAATAAAGATCTATTCAATAGAGATGGCCAGACTTAGTGATGAGTTAGGGACCGATGCGCAATCGATAATGAATTATATGCGTCCGGTATTTAAACTGGCAGAAAGAAGATCATTAGCCGGAAATAATGCGATAGAAGAAAATCGTATCGCCATTTTAACGCTGGCGGCATTTAGCATTGGTAAAAATCCACTTTCATATGTCAGTGATGTGGAAATAAAAAAACCTGAACGCATTATTTTGACGCTTAAAGGCCGTGAAGATCTGGCAAAGCATTATCTGCTAAGTGCAGCCATTAATGCTTTGCTTGATACAAAATGGTCAAGCGCTATTGGGCTGAGTAAAGAATTAAAAGACGCTGATGGCGGTAGTGGTTTTAGTTTTGTTGATCTGATGGCGGATATGGCCGGAAATAAACTGGCGACAGTCATGCAGTCAGAGCGTCGTGCAGGAATAGTTCAGGCACGTGTAGTTAAGATGATGTCAGAAGATGAAATTATGGGTGATATCGAGCAGCTGCAGGAAGGCTTGAGCGCGGCTGAGTTCAGAGTGGAGTATGGCAATAGCGGTAGTGAAGAATATGTAACAGTTGTCAGAGAAATCAACCGTCGCCTTAGAACCTGCGTGGTATATCAATAAAGATGTTACAAAAACCATTTGCGGCTTCTGCAGAAGAGAATAAAAAAGTTATTCTGGAGCAGTTAAAAGATATATTGCAGGATACAACGTCAGTACTAGAAATAGGCAGCGGAACAGGACAGCATGCTGTCTATTTTGCCAGATACTTAACAGCTATTGATTGGCAGCCAACAGAAATTGGTGAGAATCTGGCAGGGCTTGAGATGTGGAGACAGGAGGCGGATTTAGATAACCTTGCTGTTGCGTTTGAACTGGATGTGGCGCAAGAAGACTGGCGCTTAGCAAGAAAGTTCGATGCAGTATTCACTGCTAATACATTACACATTATGTCATCCAGTCATGTCGAAAAACTATTTGCAGGTCTTGCATCGGTCTTACAAGAAAATGGGATATTCTGCTGTTATGGTCCGTTCAATAAATCAGGTCAGTTTAGCAGTGAAAGCAATGCGCGTTTTGATGTCTGGCTGAAGCAAAGAGATAGCAATAGTGGTATCCGCGATCTTGATGACTTGAAACAGTATGCAAAAAAATCACACTTACGCTTAATACAAGATATTGAAATGCCGGTAAATAATAGATTATTAGTTTGGGGAAGGTAAAAGCTAATAATATTTAAACTAAATTAGCAGATGGCGCGACTAATATAAACATATCGCTTTGTGGATGAGCCTGATATAAAAAATAAAAAAGAAGTTAAAAGACTGTAATATTTTCTGACGCCCATTCGGGTTTCCCCTAAGAAATAAATTTTATTTAGAAATATTTTTGTGATTGTGGTCACAAAAGGCTATTTTTGTTCGCCTGTAACAAAATAATATAGGTTAAGATTTGGTCCGTATCAGTAACGGATACAAACACAATAATTATTATATCGTTTGAAGGGAAGAGTCATGGGCGTTATTAAAAAAATGGTTCAAGTGCTTTTAATTACAGGAAGCCTTGCTTTGTTCGGTTGTTCTTCATCAGAGGAGCCGGCTGGAGATCAAACCTTAACGGGTGAATTTAATTCGCCAACTGTAAAAGGATTAAAATATTCGACCGCAAGTCGCAGTGGTGCTACTGATGCGAATGGTCAGTTTGAATATAAAGAAGGAGAAATCGTTAGTTTTTATATTGGCGAGATATTTATTGGACAGGCATATGGACGCAATGTCTTAACGCCACTTGATCTGGATGAAGTCGCTGTTAGTAATAAATCTGCAACGATCCAGCGTGCACTGAGTATCAGTGATAACCGTGCGATTAATTTGTTTAATCTCTTGCTGTCATTAGACGGTAATGGTGATGCATCTGATGGTATTGAAATAACCGCCGAGACAATCGCGCAGACAGTTTCAGTTAGTTTACAACTGGACTTGCCTCCGGCTGATTTTATAGTCGATGCAGCGACCAGCTCATTCACTATTGCAATCAGCGTAACGCTGAGCGAACCAATACAAATTAGTACATTCATTAGTCAAACCTATAGTAATAATTCAGACTGGGGAGCAATGGTCTGGGGCACTTCTGACTGGAACAGCCAATAAAGCTTTATCGAAAATAGTGCGAATTAAAAATATAAAAATATAAAGGGATCAAAAGGAAAGAAGCAATGAAAAAAATATTACTTACTTTAGCAATAAGTACAGCCATTTCATCACCTGTGATGGCAGCGCCGGGAGATGCAGTACCCAATACGTTTACAAATGGCACACCGGCAGATGCGGATCAGGTGAATGCAAATTTTGCAGCTGTTGTGACTCAGATTTCAGATCTTGCAACATCGGGTGTACAAGGACCGCAAGGTGAAACAGGCGCACAGGGACCACAAGGTGCGACCGGGCCACAAGGCCCTCAGGGCTTACAGGGTTTAACTGGAGCAACAGGAGCAACAGGTGCTCAGGGACTTCAAGGTTTAACTGGTGCAACTGGAGCGCAAGGCATACAAGGGCCACAAGGCTTAACTGGCGATACGGGTGCAACGGGTTCACAGGGTGTGGCCGGGACCGATGGCGTTGGCATTTCCTCGATTACAAATGATGGTGCAGGTAGTCTGACAGTCACCCTAACTGATGGAACTAGCAGTGTGCATTCAATTTCACCGGTCACAACGTATAGTTACCGTGATTTTACACAGGCTTATACCAGCAAAACATTTAATGTAAGCGATAGTCGTGGTAAATATGATTCTGAAATTAGAACGTTTGATCGTTCCGTATCAGGTCGTGTTTCTTATTTACGTGACAGAGTGCATTCAGTAAATGGGCGGTTTAAATTAGACACCATTGTGCTGGATAATTCCGGGTCTGAACTAAAATTTGTTGGATTAAAAGCGCGCAATAAATTCACGGGAGACGTGATTGCTGATATAGCAATTGATCCGGGTCTGGTTGCGAGAACAGCGTCGATGCAGATCGGCAAAACCTTTGGCTCTGATGTGAAAGTAACAATAAATGATTTGGTTGCTGGTGTTACATCGACAGCGTATACCCAGCAGCGAGTTGTATTAGTGGCAGCTAATCAAACCGTTACTGTCCCAGCTGGTCAATTCACAGGCTGTATTAAACTTTCAAGTCATCGCTCTGGTAACGCCTTAGGTGAAACCTTTGATAGAACAAGTACGCATTGTCCGTCTGTTGGTTTGGTGAAGCAGGTTCAATCACGCGTTTTTTATGACTCAGTAGCACCGGGTATAAAAACCCATACCACAGTGCAGGAGCTGGCAAGTTGTGATTCAGGTGCTTGTGTGCAGTAAGCACGGACTTAAGTGTTAAGAAAAGACCATGCTTGCATGGTTTTTTTTTGCAAAAAATAAACTAAAACGGTGACTTAAATAACGGATAAGAAGTTATGAAGAATAAAAACATTCTTTATAAAAACAAATACTTATATGTTATATTTTGGTCATGATAATTAACTTTACAAAAATGCATGGCCTCGGCAATGACTTTATGGTGATTGATGCCATCAATCAGACGCCAAATTTGAATGTGGCGCTGATTAAACAATGGGCAGATCGTCGTTTTGGCATTGGCTTTGATCAGCTGTTACTGGTTGAGCGTGCACGCAGTAGTCAGGCCGAGTTCTTATATCGAATCTATAATGCTGACGGCAGCGAAGTTGAGCAATGTGGCAATGGCGCACGGTGTTTTGCGCGTTATGTGACAGAAAAAGGCCTGACCAGCTCAAAAGTGATCCCGGTTGAAACCAGTTCCGGTTTGATAAAGTTAAACGTATTGGATGATGGATTGGTTGAAGTGGATATGGGCTTGCCGGTATTTGAACCGAAGGCATTGCCGTTTAGTGCGACTAATATAGACACTGAATATGGTCTGGATGTAGCTGGCGCTTCATTGAATATCGGTGCGGTATCAATGGGTAATCCGCATGCGGTATTAAAAGTTGATGATGTAGATTCAGCGCCTGTCGAACGTCTTGGGCCCCTGATAGAGTCACATAAGCGTTTCCCCAATCGGGTGAATGTGGGGTTTATGCAAGTGTTAGACCCCGCTCACATCAAACTAAGAGTTTATGAGCGCGGTGCCGGTGAAACACTGGCGTGCGGAACGGGTGCCTGTGCGGCTGTGGTTTCAGGCATACAACGCGGTTGGCTTGATGCACAAGTCGAGGTAAGCTTAGCGGGTGGCAAGCTAATAATTAACTGGCAGGGTGACGGGCATCCGGTACTTATGACGGGTTCGGCAACAACGGTCTTTGAAGGGCAGATTGAACAGTGACACAGCAAACTAAGAAAACAGATTTATCGTCAGATAGTATTGATGAGCAAGCAGTGGCTGACTATTTGCAGAATAACCCCGATTTTTTTGACAGTCATGCCAACCTGCTGAGTAAGATGGAGTTGTCACATGATAGTGGCAGCGCGATATCGCTGATTGAACGTCAGGTGTTTGTA
>Ga0316207_10002549_pt1 | contig 18473 bp, 18 predicted proteins | sample 6weekpyrite_MG_FD_204943 | JGI IMG/M metagenome (GOLD analysis project Ga0316207, IMG submission 204943) | Microbial mat bacterial communities from mineral coupon in-situ incubated in ocean water Damariscotta River, Maine, United States -... | ecosystem: Environmental > Aquatic > Marine >...
GCCCGCAAGCGTGCCGCCGGTGCCGACGGCGCATGTAAATCCGTCGACGCGCCCTTCCATCTGCGCCCAGATTTCCGGCGCGGTGGAATCGATGTGGGCGCGGCGGTTGGCGATATTGTCGAACTGGTTTGCCCAGACCGCATTCTCCGTCTCCTCGGCAATGCGGCGCGAGGTGTGGACGAAGTGGCCGGGGTTGGAAAACGGCGCGGCCGGAACGGTGACCAGCTCTGCGCCCAGCGCGCGCAGCGTGTCCATCTTTTCCCGGCTTTGCGTTTCAGGCATGACGATCACGGTTTTATAGCCCAGCGCATTGGCAACCAGCGCGATGCCGATACCGGTGTTGCCTGCCGTCCCCTCGACAATGGTGCCGCCCGGTTTCAGCACGCCGCGTTTTTCCGCGTCGCGCACGATCCACAGCGCGGCCCGGTCCTTTACCGATGCGCCGGGGTTCGCGAATTCGCACTTGCCAAAGATGTCGCAGCCTGCCGCCTCGCTCGGCCCGGCAAGGCGGACGAGCGGCGTGTTGCCGATCAGCGAAAGAGTGTCGTGTAGCATTTTCATTTCGCGCAAAGAGGTAGGACGGCGAACCTGTCAGGGCAATGAAGAAAACCTTGGCCGGGGTCCTTCGGGACTTGATCTATTCGCGTGCCGCGCGGATTGCCGCCCCCGCGGCAAAAGGTGCGGCCGCCACCAGCACGAGGCTGGCCGCCGCGGTCAGGGCAAGCCCGCCCTCGCCCCCGGTGGACAGGCTGCCTGCACCGAATATCAGCAAGGGCACCGAAAGCGGCAGGATCAAGAGCCCGGCGAGCGCCGCGCCGCCGCGCAGCCCCGCCGTTACCGCCGCAACCGCCACGCCCAGCGCGGCCAGCCCCGGCGTTCCCGCCAGCAGGCCCAGTTCAAGCGTGAGCAACTGACCCCCCGACAGGCCCAGCAGGCCCGCGGCAAGCGGGGCGGCCAGCATCAGCGGCACGGCAAACGATAGCCAGTGCGCAAGGATGCGGATCGCACAAGTCGCCTCCTCGGCAAGGCCGCGCAGCGCCCATTGGTCGAAAAAACCCAATTCAAGATCCGGTTCGATCAAGCGGTCCAGCGGGAGAATCGCGGCAAGCAGTGCAGCGACCCACACGACCCCGCCGCCCGTACGCGCCAGCAACTGCGCATCTGGCCCCACGGCAAAGGGATAGAGCATGGCCACGGCAAGGAAAAACAGGATCGGCAGGAGCGCGCCGCCCCGCCTGCCCCCGCCAAGGAGAAGCGCAAGATCGCGCCGGAAGATCGCCCAGATCACGCCCGACCCTTCATGCCGCGAAATCCGCCCGGAAATCCGCGATATCGAGCCGCCGCAGCCCCGCGACCCCCACCGGCTGATGCGAGGCCAGAAGGCAAAGCCCCCCGTCCGCACAGTGATCGGCGACCAGTGCTTCGACATTGGCGACCGACGCGGCGTCGAGGCCGTTCAGCGGTTCGTCCAGAAGCCAGACCGGCGCGCCTTGCGCCAGCATGCGGGCCAGCGCGGCGCGTTTGCGCTGCCCCGTGGAGAGGAACCGCACCGGCACGTCCAGCAGGTCGGCCAGCCCGACGCGGTCACACACTTCGTCAAGCAGGCCATCCTGCGTCCTGTCGACTTTCGCCCAGAATGCCAGCGCCCGGCCCAGCGGCAAGTGGGTGTCGAGCGCGGGCCGTTCGTCAAGCAAGGCCATCGCGCCCGATTTCGCCACCGATCCGGCAAATGGGCGCATCAATCCGGCAAGAATCCGCATCAGGCTCGACTTGCCGATGCCGTTCGGCCCGGCAAGATGCAGCGCCTCGCCCGACTCTACCGCGAGCGAGAGGCGCGCGAACAGGATCCTGTCGCCGCGGCGGCAGGCCAGTTCGTCGGCGCGCAAGTATGGGGCGCTCGCATTCATAGCTTTCGTGCCCTAGGCAACTGCAGGGGACCTGCCAAGTCATAGGGATGGCCCAGACACAAGGTATTGGCCAAGCGAGAGGATGCGAGGAATGGTGGAGCGACTGACGGGCGATGACCTGCACGGCGCCGTGGCAGAGCTGGACGGCTGGGAACTGCGCGAAGACATGCTGGCGATCGAGCGCACGTTCGAATTCGCCGATTTCGTGGAAGCTTTCGGGTTCATGACCCGCGCCGCGATCCTTGCTGAAAAGGCGGACCATCATCCCGAATGGTTCAATGTCTATAGCCGGGTGGACGTGACGCTGACCACGCATGACTGCGGCGGCGTGTCGCAGCGCGACATCGCACTGGCCAGGGCGATCGCGGGCCTGTGACATTCGAGCAAAGCCCTCATCCCCATTTCGGGGCAAGCGGTTCCTTGCGCAGCATGCATTCCATCCGCGCCAGTTCGGGGCCTTCGCCTGCGCCTTCTGCCTGCCGCTGCAACGCGCGGTAGAAATCCAGCACGTCGCGCCCCTCCTCGCTGACCTGCGCGCCGCCGCCCGGCTGCGTATGGACCAGCGGCCTTGCCCAGCAGCGGTTCATCGCGTCCACCAGCAGCCATGCCCGGCGATAGCTCATGCCCATGGCGCGCGCGGCGGCAGAGATCGATCCCTCGCGCCCGATGGCGTCAAGCAGGTCGGCCTTGCCCGGCCCCATCGCGATCTCTTCTGCGCAGAACAGTTGCACCTTTATCTTGAGACGGCTCATCGCCCGATCATGAAGGGCCGCCGCACCGCTGGCAATCGCCAGCCATCGCACGGGCACGATTTGCCTGCCGGTGCGTAAGTCGGGAAAGCCGATCTTGATGGAGCCTGCCCCCGATGTCCCTATTCTTTCCCGTCTTTTATGGATCCTATCGCCGCGACCGGATGGGCATCCGCCTTGCCGACTATGCCGTGGCCGGCCTGCGCGAGCGCGGTTTCGAGAGCGAACTGGTCGATGCCCGCGCGGTCGGCCTGCCCATGCTGGACAGGATGTACAAGGAATACGAACCCGGCCAGGCGCCTGCGGCCATGGAGGAACTGGCGCAAACGCTGCGCCGCGCGGACGGTTTTGTCTTTGTGGAAGGGGAATACAACTGGAACATCCAGCCGGGGCTCAAGAACCTGATCGACCATTATCTTGAAGAATGGTTCTGGCGGCCCGCAGCGGTGATGAGCTATTCGGCCGGGCGCCTTGCCGGCGTGCGTGCGGCGACATCGCTTATCCCCACGCTCAGCGAAATGGGCATGGTCCCGGTCAACGCGGCCGTATCGGTCGGTCAGATCGGCAAGACTCTCGACGAAAACGCAGTGCCGCTTGGCGAAGCGGGCGAAGCGCTGGGCAAAAGCTTTGCCAAGTGCGTCGGCGCGCTCGAATGGTGGGCGCTGGCGGTAAAGGACGCAGTCGCGGCGCGCGAAACGCCTTTCTAGGCCGCCATCACTCCTTCGGCACGAAGAGGATCCAGCGCGCGGCCAGCGCGGGCCCGGCGCCGCCTTCGCATTCGACGATGACATCCATCGCCGCCCGCTCCCCCTTGTCGGTGACGATCGTCTCCGCCGCCTCGAACCGGGCGCGCACGCGGCTGCCCGCCGGGACCGGCGCGATAAAGCGCAGTCTGTCGAACCCGTAGTTGAGCGAACCGTCACGGCCCGAAAGCGGGTGTCCGCAATCGGCAAACATCGGGGCGAGCATGGAAAGCACAAGGAACCCGTGCGCGATCGGTGCGGGAAGTCCGGCGGCGCGGGCCGCGTCCTCGTCCACGTGGATCGCGTTCCAGTCTTCGGTCAGATCGGCGAACTGGTCGATCATGTCCTGATCGATCCGCATCCAGTCGGAAAGATAGACTTGCCTTGCTGCTGGCCGTTCCGTCATTTGCGCCCCCCGATGTCCGGCGCAAACGCTAGGGCGCATCGCGCATCGCTGGCAAGCGCATCCGCTTTGCTTTTGCCCGCGCTTCGCTTATAGGACGCGGCAAACACGCCCCGGCATCGTCAGCCCGGCCCATGACGGGCAACTGGCAGGGCCGGGGCTCTACATTTGAAGAAGAAAGATACGCCCATGTCGCGTCGCCGCCAGATCTACGAAGGCAAGGCCAAGATTCTCTACGAAGGGCCGGAACCGGGCACCATCATCCAGTATTTCAAGGACGATGCCACCGCTTTCAATGCCCAGAAAAAGGGCACGATCAACGGCAAGGGCGTGATCAACAACCGCATCAGCGAGTTCGTGTTCACCCGCCTGTCGCACATCGGCATCCCCACCCACTTCATTCGCCGCCTGAACATGCGCGAACAGCTTGTGCGCCAGTGCGAGATCATCCCGCTTGAAGTGGTGGTGCGCAACGTGGCCGCAGGATCGCTGTCAAAGCGGCTCGGCCTTGATGAAGGCGAACCGCTGCCCCACACGCTTATCGAATATTATTTCAAGGACGATGCACTGGGCGATCCGCTGATCGCGGAAGAACACATCGCCTGTTTCGGCTGGGCCAGCAGCGAAGAGATGCAGGACATGTCGTCGATGGCGATCCGCATCAACGATTTCCTGTGCGGCATGTTCGCCGCCACCGGCATCCGTCTTGTCGATTTCAAGCTGGAATTCGGCCGCATCTGGGACGGTGACTATTCCCGCGTGATCCTGGCGGACGAGATCAGCCCCGATGGCTGCCGCCTGTGGGACATGGCCACCAACGAAAAGCTGGACAAGGACCGTTTCCGCCGCGACCTCGGCGGCGAAGAAGACGCCTACCAGGAAGTGGCGCGCCGTCTCGGCGTTCTTCAGGACGACGGGCCGAGCGAGGTTGCCGACATTGCCCACCATCGCAAGCTGCGGGGAAAGAAGTAATCAAAACGGGCCGCAAACCGGGTATTTTCGCGGCGCTCGCCGCCGCGCTCTTTCTCAGTTCCTGTACGGGCGGCATCGCTCCGCCCGAAACGGCGCGACCCGCCAATGCACCGGTCGCCCCTGCGGCCGCGGTCACGTCGCAGGCAGGGGTTCCGCCGTTCGAACAGGTTCTTGCCCGAACCGATCTTTCGCCCGATCCGGCGCTGCGTTTCGGCAGGCTGGACAATGGCCTTGCCTATGTCATCCGCCATAATGCCACTCCGTCCGGCACGGCCGAGGTGCGCCTGCGCTATGACGTCGGCTCGCTTGACGAAAACGCCGACGAACTGGGCTTTGCCCATTTTGTCGAACACATGGCCTTCAACGGTTCGACCAATGTGCCCGAAGGGGAAATGATCGCCCTTCTCGAACGCGAAGGGCTGGCCTTTGGGGCGGACACCAACGCATCCACCGGGGTGGAGGCAACGACATACAAACTCAGCCTTCCGCGCAGCGATGCGGACTTGCTGGCGACCGCGCTCATGCTCATGCGCGAAACGTCGAGCGAGCTGACGTTCGCGCCCGGCGCGGTAGAACGTGAAAAGGGCATCGTCCTGTCCGAGCGGCGGGAGCGTAATACCTACTCCTATATCGACCTGCTTGACCGGATCGCCTTCGAAACGCCCGATGCGCGCTATGTCGACCGTATGCCCATCGGCACGATAGAGACGATAGAAAGCGCAACGAGCGAGGGGCTGCGCGCGTTCTGGCGGCGCAACTATCGCCCCGAACGCGCAGTCCTGACCGTGATCGGCGATTACCCGGTCGATGCAGTAGAAGCCGCGATCCGCGCCCGTTTTGCAGACTGGTCGAACGATACGCCCCCGCCGCCGCAGCGCCAGTACGGTTCCGTCGATCCCGCGCGCGGCGCGGCGGTCGACATCCATACGCATCCGGCCCTGTCGCAGCGGATCAGCGCGGCGCGCCAGGGCCTTTCGCTGCGCCGTCCCGATACGAATGAAGCGCGCCGGGAAGAAGTGCTGCGCTGGACCGGCTATGCCGTGATCAATCGCCGGCTGAAAAGCCTTGCCCGGCTCGAAGACCCGCCCTTCCGCTCCGCCGGGTTCGGCACGGGCGATGTCTTTCGCATCGGGCGCATAACCCGGCTGGTCATCGATACGGCCGAAGGCGACTGGCAGCGCGGCATCGATGCGGCCGTGGCCGAATATCGCCGCGCGCTGGCCGGCGGTTTCAGCGAAGCCGAAGTGGCCGAGCAAGTCGGCAAGCTCGTCGCCGCCTATGAAGATGCAAGCGCGGGAGAGGCGACCCGCAACAACCGAACGATCACCAGCGACGTGCTCGACCTGTTCGAGGAAGGCGACATTCCGACATTGCCCAGCATGACGCTGGAAACCCTGCGCGCAATGGAAACGCAGATCACGCCAGAGGCGGTTCTCGAAGCCCTGACCGAGGAAACACTGCCGCTGGACAATGCGATGCTCCGCTATTCCGGCAAGACCGAACCGGAAGGCGGCGCAGGCGCAATCCGCGCGGCATGGGATGCGGCCATGGCCGCCGAACTGGGCGAAACCGCCCCGGCACAGGTGCAGAGTTTCGCATATACCGATTTCGGCACGCCGGGCACCGTGGCGCGCGATGCGCGCGATGAAACGTTCGGCATCCGGCAGGTCACTTTCACCAACGGCGTCCATCTCAACATCAAGCAGACCGATCTTGAAAAGGACCGCGTTTTCGTTCGCTTTCAGCTTGAAGGGGGGCAATTGCTCGACACGCGGGATGATCCGCTGGTCAGCGAACTGGTCGGTTCGATCCCGGCGGGCGGACTTGGCGAACATAGCGCGGACGAGCTTGAGACGATTCTGGCCGGACGCAATGTCGGCGTGCGGATGCGGGCCTATGGCGATGCCATTATCGCCACCCGCGCGACCACCCCGCGCGACCTTGGCCTGCAATTGCAGCTGCTTGCCGCCTATCTCACCGATCCCGGCTTCCGGCCAGAGGCGGTAACCGCCTATCGCCGCACCCTGACCGACCGTTTCGCCCGTATGGAGGCAACCCCATCGGCCAGCATGGGCACGCACCAGTTCGAAATCATCTCCGATGGGGACCCGCGTTACACGACGCAGCCGATCTCGGCCTACGAAGCGCTGGATTTCGGCACGTACCGCGGCGTGATCGCGGACCGCCTTGCAAAGGGCGCGATCGAGATCGGCGTGGTCGGCGACATCGATGAAGAAACCGTCATTGCACTGATGGCCGAAACGCTGGGCGCGCTACCCATGCGCGAGGGGGCGTTCCTTCCCCGCAAAGACGCCAGGGAGCGCAGCTTTACCCAAAGCCGCGGCCCGGTTTTCATCCGCCACGGCGGCGAAGCGGACCAGGCGATGATCCGCGCTTTCTATCCCACGACCGACGACAGCGACCCGATGCTCACGGCAAAGCTGGAGCTTCTGGAAAACGTGGGACAAGTAGTGCTCAACGACGAACTTCGCGAAAGGCTGGGCCAAACCTATTCGCCGGGCGTCGCCAGTTCGATGAGCCGCACGTATCCCGGATTTGGCTTCTATGTCGTCACGGTCGGCGTGGATTATTCGCAGATCGCGCCTTCGCTCGCCGCGATCCGCCGCGCGATGGCCCAGCTTCGCAGCGAACCGGTGGGCGAAGACCTGCTGACCCGCGCGCGCGAACCGATGCTCGACAAGTATGACAATGCGCTCAAGACAAATGCAGGCTGGCTCGGCCTTGTCGACAGGGCGCAGGGCGAGGAAGAGAAGCTGGAACGCTTCGCCAAGTACCGCGAACGGCTCGAATCGATCACCCCGCAAGAGCTTCAGGCGGCGGCCAACCGCTGGCTTCCCGCTGGCGGAGCGGTCGAGATCATCGCCATTCCCGAGAGCGCGGACGAACCCGTTATAGAATAAGTTAAAGTATAAATAGAATATACTTTGCACTGTTACTAACGATGGTTCGTGGGTCCGATTTTGATCGGTTCTTGATCAAAATATTACTATGCTTGGACCCCGCAATTAAGACGCAATTCCAACTTAATATTTCCTTATATTAAGCAATCGTTCATCCGGCGAAAACGGTTCGTCCTGCGACAGGCACGGTTCGTGGAGGTTGCCGTTGCGGCAACGGCCTATCATCGCGACAAGGCCGGCGGAATGCAGACGGGAGTATACGCAACCATGAAAAAGATTTTGACCGCCGCCGCCATGGCTGGCGCTGTCGTGGCCACACCGGCCCTCGCCCAGGACGCCGCCGCCGAAGCACCGGCAGCCGAAGCCGCTGTCGAAGCAACCGCAGAAGCGGAAGCGGCCGCCCCGATCACCGACGCCGAACTCGACATGTTCGCAGGCGCCGCGATCAAGGTGAACGAAATCGCACAGAACGAAGCCCTCGACGCCGAAGGCAAGCAGGCCGCAATGGTCGAAGCCGTTCAGGGCAGCGGACTTGAGCCCACGCGCTTCAACGAAATCGCGACCAAGACGCAGACTGACGAAACGCTCAAGACGCGCCTTGCCGAAGCATTCGCGCGCCGCCCGGCACCGGCCGCACCCGCCGAAGCGGCAACGGCCGAAGCCGAAGGCGAAACCGCTGTTGAAGAACAGGCCGGCGGCTGATACGAATTCGATAGAACACCCACTCCGGGAGGCTCCGACCATTTTGGTCGGGGCCTCTTTTTTTATGGCGAATCCGCCGCGCGGGCGGTCGCTTGCTTGTATGCTGTGGCCGATGCGGGCATAGGCCGCACGAATCCGGTTTGCCGCATGATGACAGCGGCCCAAGCAATTCGCGAAAGGCGCATCCGATGAAGGTCAACGTCCATGTCAGCCTCAAGCCCGGCGTGCTCGATCCGCAGGGCCGCGCGATCCATCACGCGCTCGAAGGTCTGGGCTTTTCCGGCGTGAACGATGTTCGTGCAGGCCGTCTCATCACGCTGGACGTTGCCGACGACACCAGCGACGAGGCACTGGACGATATGTGCCGCAAGCTGCTCGCCAACATGGTGATCGAAAACTACCGCATCGAGAAGGTGGGCTAAGATGAGCTTCACCGCCGGTGTCATCACCTTCCCCGGTTCCAACTGCGACCGCGACATGGCGGTGGCGATCGAAGCGGTTTCGGGAAAGCCCGCCACCCGCATCTGGCACGGCGACGCCGCCTTGCCGGCCGGGCTCGATTTCATCGCGGTGCCGGGCGGCTTTTCCTACGGCGACTACCTGCGTTCCGGCGCAATGGCGGCGAACAGCCCGATCATGCGCGCCGTGGCCGATGCCGCGAACCGGGGTGTCCCGGTGCTGGGCGTGTGCAACGGGTTTCAGGTGCTGACCGAAACGGGCCTCCTGCCCGGCGCGCTGATGCGCAATGCGGGTATCCACTTCGTCTGCCGCGAAGTGCCGCTGATCGTCGGCAACGACAGCTCGCTCTTCACATCGAAATATTCGGCAGGGCAGGAAATCGTGATCCCGGTCGCCCATCATGACGGCAACTATTATGCCGACGATGAAACGCTCGACCGGATCGAAGGGGATGGCCGCGTCGCGTTTCGCTATGCGCAAAACCCCAATGGATCGGCGCGAGACATCGCCGGCGTGCTTAATGCAGGCGGCAACGTGCTGGGCATGATGCCGCACCCCGAACGCATGATAGAGACGGCGCAGGGCGGCGACGATGGCCGCGCCCTTTTCGAAAGCGTGTTCGAGGGGCTTTCGATCGCGTAAAACCCGCGGCGGCCGGGCACAAAAAAGACCCGCCCTTCACACGAAGGCGGGCCTGTTCGCCGCAGCGCAGATCCGGGCCTGCCAATGCCGCGCGGGCGGCTGACAGGCCGGGAATATCCGGGGTGAGCCCGGCAAGGCCCACCCCAATACCTTAGATCCCGTCGAGACCCTTGCTCACCAGGATATTGACCGCGACACGGCGGTTCTGCGCCTTGCCCGCCGCCGTATCGTTGTCGGCGATCGGGTCGGCTTCGGCCATGCCGGTCGGCGTCAGCATGCGATAGGGCTTCCAGCCGCAAGCCTGCTGCAAGTGGTTGACCACGCGGCCAGCGCGCTTTTCACTCAGCACCTGGTTGTATTCGTAGTCGCCCACCGAATCGGTGTAACCGACGACAAGCAGAAGCGCATTGTCCATGCTGTCCGCCTGCGACGCCGTGGCGCAAAGCTGGTTCTTGTCCGCTTCGGTCAGGTTCCATTTGCCGGTGTCGAAGTTGACGTTCGTCGTCCCCTTGACGTTGTACTGGTCAAGATCGCCCATGCGGCCTTTCAGCGCCTCGGTCACCTGCTGGTTCTTGTTGATACGCGTGTCGTGTTCGGCAAACTGCTGCGCCGTGCCGTTGCGGATCATGCTGGCCATTTCCAGATCGTCGTTCTTGAACTTGATCTGCGAGGCGAAGAGCTGGCCATTCCACGACTTCGTCGCGACCGTGACGGGAAGGCCGTTCATCAGCGAGGTCGCTGCACGGTCCTTGCTGCCAAGGCCAAGAAAACCGCCCTTGGACTTGATCTCGGTTTCATCGGTGATCGTCACGACGGCAGGCGTGCCGTCTTCGGCGGTAACCTGCATCTTCGCGCCGCTGCGCGCGGAGATGATGCCGTCAAGCTCGGGGCCATCGGTCATTTCCGACGCGGCCGGGATCACGCGTTCGCCGTAAACGGTGGTCAGCGTTTCGTCTTGTGCCTGCGCGAACGCACCGGTCGCGGGGACCGCAAGCAGGGCCGCAGCGGCGACCATCATCGATTTCCTGGAAATGGCGCTCATAAAGTAACTCCTTCGATTAATGTCAGCCGGGACCGCGCTATCCGCGCCCCGCGAAGGGCCGCCTGTCTCACGCGCGTCCGGCTGTTTGATTACCTGATACCCCTTGAAAGAGGCGTGCCGCAGAATTGCCGCAATTGAACGCAGGCCCCGGTTGTTAATATTTGCCTTGCTGTTACATGAACGCACCCGTTCAGCTTTGCCCGCGCAGGATGGCGTGAGCGGGACATGCGACGAGCTGAGCTATCACGGTTAATCGCAATTTACGATATTCGGGCGGCGCAGGCGCGGTACAGGTGGCGATTCCCGCCTGCACGAAACGCGCCGAGGCGCCTTGACCCTGTCCTACAGGGGGCCAGGCGATTATGGTCGCCGCGTTCTTTCCAAGCGTTGAATTTCGGGCAGCGGTGTCACCCTTCCCAGCACCCCTGCTGGCCGCGGGTCTGGCCGGGTTTCGGCGCAAGGGCGGCGGGTGACAGGGTGTCGCCTTTGTCACCCCCCGCGCGATACCGGGCGTTCAAAGGGTCAGGCGATCTTGCGATCCGCGTCGCGGGCCAAAAGCGCGGCGGCATCCATCGCGCCCATGGGACGGCCAAACAGGAAGCCCTGGATCTTGGTGCAGCCAAGCTGGCGAATACGGTCCAGCTCGCGCTCGCTTTCCACGCCTTCGGCCGTGGTCGTCATGTCGAGCGCATCTGCCATGGCGACGACGGCGCGAATAATGGCCAGCGATTCCGGGCTGTCCTTTGCCGCGCCGGTCACGAACGAACGATCGATCTTGATCGTCGTGAAACGATTGTTGCGAAGATAGCCGAGCGAGGAATACCCGGTGCCGAAATCGTCAAGCGCAATGCCGCAGCCCAGCGACTGGATCTGCTGGAGCGTGTTCTGCGCCGCGCCGCCATCGCGCAGGAAGATCGATTCGGTAACTTCCAGCTCCAGCCGCTCTGCCGCAAGGCCGCTGCTGGCAAGCGCGGATACGACCGTGCTGGCAAAGCTGGCGTCGAGCATCTGTTCGGCCGAGACGTTGACCGCGATGCGGATATTACTGGGCCAACGCGCGGCTTCCTCGCAGGCACGGCGCAGGGCCCATTCGCCGATCGGCACGATAAGGCGTGTATCTTCCGCGATCGGGATGAACTTGGCCGGGCTGATCGATCCGAACTCGGCCGAGTTCCAGCGCAGCAGCGCCTCGAAGCTCATGATCTGTTCGGTCGTTGCGTCAACGACAGGCTGGTAATTGAGCGTAAGTTCGTCGCGTTCGAGCGCATGGCGCAGCGCGAATTCAAGCTTGCGGCGCTCTTCCGCATGGGCGTGCATCTGCGGCTCGTAGGCAAAGTGGCTGCCGCCGCCTTCGTCCTTGGAGCGATAGAGCGCAAGGTCGGCATTGCGCATCAGCGTTTCCACCGTGCGCGCATCGCGCGGGCCAACGGCGGAACCGACCGACGCGCCAACGTAAAGGGTGTGGTGATCGACGTCATATGGCTTGGACAGGACATCGATAATGGCGTGGGCCATGCGGTCGACGGCGTTGCGGTCGTTCACGTCGGCCATGACAACGGCGAATTCGTCCCCGCCCAGTCGGCCGCAAGTATCGTGCTGCCCCATTAGCACCCGCAGCCGCCGCGACACTTGTGCCAGCAATTCGTCACCGATCTGGTGGCCCAGCGTATCGTTGACCGCCTTGAACCGGTCGAGGTCGATCATGAGAAACGCGCAGCGCGTTCGCCACTGTTCGGCCCGCTGCAACGCAGTGCCCAGCGCCTCGGTCAGCATCATGCGGTTGGGAAGGCCGGTAAGCTGGTCATACCGGGCAAGCTGCGCAATCTTTTCCGCGCTTTCCCGCTGTTCGGTCACATCGGAGCCGACACCGCGAAACCCCGAGAACTGGCCATGCTCGTCATGCTTGGGCGTACCGGAAAGCTCCCACCACCGGCTGCGCCCGCCCACGTCCACGCGGACCATGAGGTTCGAAAACGATTCGCGGCGTTTCAGCCGCTCGGCAAGATCGCGCAGCGACGACGGCAGCGAACCGGTTTCCCAGCCCTCCCCTGCAATAAGGCGCAGGAGCGGCTGTCCGTCAGCTTCGTGCGAATGCATCTGCAGCGCGTGGGCAAAGCGGGGCGAAACGCCGCGGACCCGGCGGGAGCTATCGACGCTCCACAGCCAATCGGCGCTGTTTTCCTCGAACTCGTGCAGCAGCAGCGAGACAGTCTCCGCCTTTTCCGCAAGGCTTGCCTCGGTCAGGCGAAGTCGCAAGTAGAGCCGCGAAAGCGCCAGCGCGCCGCCCGCGATTCCCGCGCTGAAAGCAAGCTGCGCGGCGGCGGCAAGGAAATCGCCGTTGATCGCCGGGCCGATCGCGCCGCCGATGCCAAAGATGCCGATGAAGACCAGTGCGGCCGTCGGCACGACGGAGAGCGAGAATACGAATACACCGATCAGCATGACCATGACCGCGTATTGCGGCGCGCTGCCGGTGCTGAGTGCATTGGGGAAAATGATCATCGGCGCAGCCCAAAGCGCGCCTCCAAGGCCGACGGTAGCAAGGTGCGTGCGCAGTTCGTCCGCGCCTAGCTGGCGGCGTTCGGCGTCATTAAAGGTGCGCTCGATCCGCATGAGCGCCATGGCCATCATCAGGACAAGGATGAACCAGCCACCTGCGCCCAGCCCGCCAGCCTCTGTCTTCCAGATCGAGATGGCGGGAAGCGCAGCGCCGACAAAGACCGCGAATCGTAGCCAGGCACCGCGGGAAAGAGCCCCGTATTGAAGCCCGACAAGGCGGCCGGGGCGCTCTTCTCCCTTGCGGAATTTGCCCATCATACGGGCGGCCATCCCGGGACGATCCTCTACCACGAAGGCATCCTCCGGTTCCTGCTGCGGCGCTGCGGAAGCGCGCTGACGCGATGATACTGACCCCGACATAAGCTCAGGGTTACGCAAACAGGGTTTATTAAGAGTAAACGCCGCCCAGCCTTAAACCGATTGATCGCGGCTGGCGCCTAGGCCTCGAATACAACCGTGCGATCGCGGTTCAGGAAAACCCTGTCTTCAAGGTGCGCCTTCACCGCGCGGGCCAGCACGCGCCGTTCCACGTCACGCCCCTTGGCGACAAGCGCATCGGGAGTATCGGAATGGGATACCGGCTCCACCGCCTGCGCGATGATCGGGCCTTCGTCGAGATCGGCAGTGACATAGTGGCTCGTCGCCCCGATCATCTTCACCCCGCGCTTGTGCGCCTGGTGATAGGGGCGCGCCCCTTTGAACCCGGGCAGGAAGGAATGGTGGATATTGATGCACCGTCCCGATACGAAACGGGCGAAGTCGTCTGACAGGATCTGCATGTACCGGGCCAGCACGACAAGTTCGGCCCCGCTCTGCTCGATCACGCTGCGCACTTGCGCTTCCTGCTGCGCCTTCGTCTCCTTGCTGACGGGCAAGTGATGGAAAGGGATTCCGTCGACCAGCGAGTTTTGCAGCGCGCCGCGCGGGTGGTTCGAAATAACTGCAACCACCTCCATTTGCAGTTCGCCGATGCGATGACGGTAGAGCAGGTCGGCAAGACAGTGATCGAATTTCGAAACCATGAGGACGACCTTGCGGCGTTCCTGCTGGTCGCGAAGCTGCCAGTCCATGCCGGCCTCCTCCGCAATGGGGGCAAACCCCTCGCGCCAGTATTCCAGCGATCTTGCGCCCGGATCGAATTCGACCCGCATGAAGAACCGCTCGGTCTCCGCGTCGTTGTACTGCTGCGCCTCGGTGATGTTGCCGCCGCCGCCAGCCAGATAACCCGCGACGCTTGCAACGAGGCCAGCGCGGTCGGGACAGGACAGGGAGAGAACGAAACTCTTGCGCACTGGGCGGCTCCTTCACCGATAGGTCCCGCAGTTGCGGACACTCTGCGGACATTGGCCCGCGCGTTACCGAGGTGCGCGGCCCAAGTCCACGCCCCCGGCCCGCAATCCGCGCGCCTGTCCGGCGATTGCTGCGATCAGGTCTGCTTGAAGACCGGCTTGCGCTTTTCGAGAAACGCGCTCACGCCCTCGCGGCTTTCCGCGCTCATGCCCGAATGGGTAATGGCGCGGGCCTCGTATTCAAGCTGCGTCTCAAGGCTCTCGCCATACGTATTCAGCAGCAGCGCCTTGGTCCGACCGATGGCGCCAATTGCCCCGTCGGCAAGCCTGCGGGCACGCTTGGCCGTTTCTTCGGCCAGCGCGTCGTCATCGACAACCGCCGTCACTAGCCCGATTTCCAAAGCTTCGTCGCTTGCCACGCGGCGGCTGGTGTAAAGGAGATCCTGTGCACGGCGCATGCCGACAAGGCGGGGCAAGTGCCACGACATGCCAAGATCGGCCGTCAGCCCGATCGCGCCATAAGCCGTTGTGAAATTGGCCGAACGCCCCGCAATCACCACATCGCCTGCCAGTGCCAGGCTCATCCCCGCGCCCGCTGCCGGACCGTTGACCGAAACCAGAAGCGGCTTTGGCATGCGCATCAGTCGTGTGACCGACATGTGCAGGATACCGGCAAGCTTGCTCAGATATTCGCCGATGTCATCGCCCGCCGTTCGAAATCCGCCAATGTCGCCGCCGCCGCAAAACAGCTTGCCCCTGCCCGTCAGCACGACACAGCGGATCGCTGGATCAAGCTCGCACCGGGTCGTCGCGTCGAGCAGCAAAGACGTGCAGCTTTCGTCAAGCGCATTGCCCGCATCGGGCCGGTTCAAGGTGATCGTCGCAATGTCGCCATCGACATTGAACAATATGGACTTCTCGGTCATTCCTTTGCCTTTCTCAGCATCCTTGGCCCATGCGCAGGCGGACAATCGCAAACAGGGCCTGGCACATGATCGGTGCGCGCGCCCGTTTCGGCGTTCAGCGCCCGGATGGCAACTATCGGTTTTTTCACCGCCCGAGAACCGCATGCCATTTCCGGCCCTTGCCGCCACACTGCCAACATGGCCGATTGGATTTGGCACCATTAGGTTATAATGACCTGCGTAAATCGCCGATCGTAACCTGAAAGGAAAACCCGTGATCGCATCTTGGGACGGTATCGAGGAGTTCGTCGCCGTCTGCGAGGCCGGCAGCTTTACCGGTGCGGCGGCGACATTCGGCGCATCGGTCACGCATATGAGCCGGTCGGTCGCGCGGCTGGAAACCCGCCTGCAGGTGCAGCTTCTCCACCGCACGACCCGTTCGCTGCGCCTGACCGAGACCGGGCAGTATTTCTTTGAACGGTGCCAACGACTGGTGGAGGACCGAAAGGAGACGTTTGCCGCCATTCTCGCGGAAAGCGAGCCGCAAGGACACTTGCGCATCACATGCTCCTACGCACTGGGAGAGCGGTTCGTTGCCCCGATGGTGCGGCACCTTATGGCAGAGCGGCCGGCCCTGTCGGTTACCATCGATCTCGACAATGGTGTGCGCGACCTCATCCGCGACGGTTTCGACCTCGCCATCCGAACGGGCCATTTGCCCGATTCGCGGCTTATCGCCCGGCGCATCGCGTTTCGCGAAGTCGTGACACTGGCCTCGCCCGCCTATCTGGATACACGCGGGCGGCCGCGGACCGTGGCCGAACTGGCCGGGCATGATTGCATACTCGGCTCTGCATCAAGCTGGCATTTTGGCGGCGGCAAAAAGTTTCAGCCCAAGGGACGATGGCGCTGCAACAGCGGGGCCAGCGTGCTGGACGCCGCGATTGCCGGTCTGGGCATTTGCCAGATTCCGGCCTTTTACCTTGGCACATCGGTGAAAAATGGATTGATCGAACCCATCCTTCAGGATTTCGCGCCCGAGGATGAACCGATCTGGGCCGTCTATCCGCAGCAGCGCCACCTCTCTCCCAAAGTTGCGCTGGTTGTCGATCACCTGCAGGAAAACCTGCAGGCCGCGCTTGAGCGCAGGGAGACGCGCGGCCCTGTTACCGGCGGCTAGCGCGGCTTAACCGGCAAGACTTCGCGCAGGGCAGACCGTGCCCCTGCATGGGCCGAAACCGATGGCCCGGGCGCCGGGCGCCCTTGCCGCCGCGAACAGGGTGACTTCGTCCCCGTCTTCCAGAAAACCGCGTGTTTCACCTGTCGGCAAGGGGATCGGTTGCTTGCCGCCCAGCGTGATCTCGGCCATCGAGCCGAAGGCGCTGGCATCCGGGCCCGATATCGTCCCGGTGCCAAGCAGGTCTCCCGCCCGCAGGTTGCAGCCGTTGACCGTATGGTGCGCAATCATCTGCGCCGGGGTCCAGTACATCGAACCCGCCGTGCTTTCGCTCAACACGGCTGGCTCCATTCCCGCCTCGCGCATTTTCGCGGTGCTGATGCTCACCGACAGGTCGAGCGATAGGGCGCCGCCTGCCTGATCGTCCGCATTGCGAAGATAGGGCAGCGGCTGAGGGTCGCCGCCGGGCCGTGGCTGCTGCGCAGTGCGGAAGGGGGCCAATGCGTCCGCGGTCACGACCCACGGGGAAACGGTGCTCAGGAAATTCTTGGCGAGAAACGGGCCAAGCGGCTGGTATTCCCACCCCTGCACATCGCGGGCCGACCAGTCATTCAACAGGCACATGCCGCCGATGCGGTCCCACGCACGATTGATCGCGACCGCCTCGCCCAGCGCGTTTTCACCGGCGATCCACAGTCCCAGCTCAAGCTCGAAATCGAGCCGTTCGGTCGGTTTCAGTGCGGGCGTGTCTGCATCGGCGGCCTTCACTTGCCCGCAAGGCCGGATCAGCGGCGCGCCCGAAGCGCGGATAGAAGATGCGCGTCCGTGATAGCCGATAGGGAGATGCTTGTAATTGGGCAGCAGCGGGCTGTCGGGCCTGAACTGTTTGCCGATATTCATCGCGTGATGAATACCGACATAGAAATCGGTGTAATCGCCCACGCGGAACGGCATGTGCATTGCGCAATGCGCCGCAGGGATCAGGTGGGGCAGAACCGCATCCATCTTGCCCGCATCGGTCAACACCGCGAAAAGTGCATGGCGCAAACGGGTAAGCCCCGTGCGCCCGGCCGCGAAAAGCGTGTTGAGGCTATCCTCGTCCAGCCCATCGCCCGCGATCAGCCCCGGCGCGGCCATGGCCGAGAGGTCGAGCACGTAATCGCCGATCGCGCAGCCAATTCGTGGCCGCCCGCTCCCAACCGAAAAAACGCCGAGGGGAAGGTTCTGCACCGGGAAATCCGCATGGCTATCCGCGCCCGGCACCCATGTGGAAGCGCGCGGATCGTGGGTATGGTCGGTGCTCATTCTTCTGCAGGTTCCACGTGCAGCCATGCCGCCTGGCGCGGCGCGCGTTTGGTGACGGACCATTCATCCAGCATGACAGGGGCAAGCGATTTGAGTTCGGCAAGCTGTTCGGGTGTGCCGATGTTGCAGGCCAGTTCGAGGCGGTGGCCATTGGGATCGAAGAAATAGATCGATTTGAAAATGCCGTGCCACGTCGGCCCGATGACATCGATGCCCTGCGCCTCGATATGAGCCTTGCCGGCGAGCAAGGCCGCTTCGTCCTCTACCTCCAGCGCGAGATGCTGGACCCACGCCGGTGTCGCCTCGTCGCGGCCCATCTCGGGCTGCGTCGGCAGTTCGAAAAAGGCGAGAACATTGCCGCCGCCCGCATCGAGGAATACGTGCATGTAGGGATCATGCTCACCAGTCGATGGCACGGTGTCTTCGGCAAAGGCGGTGGTATAATCCATGCCCAACACACGCCGATACCATTCCACCGTCTCTTTCGCGTCGCGGCAGCGATAGGCAACGTGGTGGATGCGGCTGAGTTTGGGTGGCTGCGTGCTCATTCCTGTGCTCCATCTGTCTGCAACGCGCCGCGGCGCATCTGGTCTCGTTCCATACTCTCGAACAGGGCGGTGAAGTTGCCTTCGCCAAAGCCTTCGTCGCGCTTCCTCTGGATGAATTCGAAGAAGACCGGCCCGATCTGCGTCTCGGAG
>Ga0316207_10002550_pt1 | contig 18465 bp, 14 predicted proteins | sample 6weekpyrite_MG_FD_204943 | JGI IMG/M metagenome (GOLD analysis project Ga0316207, IMG submission 204943) | Microbial mat bacterial communities from mineral coupon in-situ incubated in ocean water Damariscotta River, Maine, United States -... | ecosystem: Environmental > Aquatic > Marine >...
GGTTTGCACACACAATGGTTCGCCCATCAAGCCAAACTTGTAAGCGTCATTCATGGCACTGTGTTAGATGTTATTGTCGATATAGATCCTGAGTCTCCAACATGTGGACAACACGTCACAATTGAGTTGTCATGTAAAAATAGACGACAGATTTGGATACCTCCACGGAAATATGCTCACGGTTTTTGTGTGATATCTGCAGAAGCGGTATTTCATTTTAAGAGCACCACATTCTATGCGCCCCAAAGTGAGGTAGGTGTACGCTGGAACGACCCTGCTTTAGGTATCTCCTGGCCTGATTTGCAACCGATTGTATCAGCTAGAGATTGTTTATTACCTACGTTGGATGAATTGCATCGCTCGGGAATGCTTAAAAAAAAGTTCACTGAACCGACCCAGTCCTAGGCAAATAATTGAGCGTAGCGTTTATTGTTAGAATATTACGACCCAGACAATCAAACTGTACGACGTAGGGAATAGCTGGGCTTTTAGTGGTTTAAAACAAGAGAGCGCTAGGGCACTTTGATCGATGTTAAGCTGCCACCCTTGTTTTTGTAGGAGTTTTCGTTTGGCTTATGTGTTCAGTTTGATTTTATATCACTTTTCCAAAATGGCGTTTCCGCATCCAAGGAACACCTGTTCCGATGTCAGGTTGTTTAAGCTCTCATGATATTTCCACGTGTTGTAACGTGAGATGCCCCTAGATTTGTAGACATCTTACTAGTTACAAGCTGGAAACAGCAATTCCATAGCCCCCCAAAGAGCGCAAGCAGGAGGCCGCTGATAGTGCAGAGGTCCGCAGGTTGAAGGCTGAACTGCTGCGCGTCACTGAGGAGCGAGACATTCTAAAAAGGGCCACGGCGTACTTCACAAGAGATGTGTAGTGAAGTACGCCTTCATTCAGGCGCACCAAGCCGTATTTCGTGTACGCGTGATGTGTCATATTTTAAAGGTTCACCACAGTGGTTTTTATGCTTGGCTGAAGTCACTGCACAGGAAAAGAGCTGAGGATGATAATCGTTTGATTGGTTTGATCAAACAGCCTAGCTTGAGAGTGGTTGTATGTATGGCTACCGCAAGCTTCATGGATCCATCCGAGACATACCGCATAGCAAGACTTTAAAGAAGGCCTGCCTGATCATGCCTGGGGAACAGACATCACACATTTCCGTACGCATCAGGACAGGTTTTATTTTACTGTGGTGATTGATTTGTTTTCTCGCCACGTGCTGGGGTGGTCGATGCCATCCTGTATGCAGATGAACTGAGTGCTCAGCGCTTTTTTCAACTGCTCAAACGAGAGCGGATCAGGCACAGGGCCCACGCAACGCGAAAGGGTGCACGCTAAGACATCTTCGATGTATATTGAAATGTTCTATAATTTAGAAAGAAAGCATGGTAACAATGGACTGTTGCCATCGGTTGACTTTGAACAACAAACTAAAATGAAATCGCAAGGTGCCTAACAAGCCAAGGGCATCTCATTGCAATAGCCAAAAATTGTCGTTTTCAAACAAGTAAGATATACATTTTTTGCGCGAATCTGATTTTTGATCCGGCAAAAATTAATGTACAGCCCGGCTTTTATTCCTTCTTAGAGAGAAACTCAACAAATGCAAAAAGCTATATTTTGATGTAGCCCAAGCATTAGGCTTAGTGGATGGTTGGTAAAATAATAAGGGATTATTTTATGTATATGCAAGGTTTGCAGGATATTTTACAGCGTAACAAACACGTAAACTGGGCCATGATGGATCAAATTCTGGTTAGTGGAGTTAACTTTATAACCACAATATTGTTAGCTCGATTTATTGGTGTTGAGGAGTTTGGTATTTTTTCGTTGGTGTGGATGGCAATACTCTTTGCAAACAGTTTCCAGCACGCTCTTATTTTGGCGCCCTTGATGAGTCTCGCGCCAAATATATCAAATAACATTGGCCAATACTGCGGGACGCTATTAATTCATCAAATCGTTTTAAGTACTATTTTATCGGGTTTTTTCTTTGCTTTTGGCACGTTGATTTGGACAGACCTCTCGCCCGACTTGTTGCTACCTGCAATAGCGGCTTTATTCATATGGCAGTTACAAGAACTTTCTAGGAAATATTTTTATACATTCCGAAAGCCTTCGACAGCCGTGAAGATAAGCGCGGTAAAATATTTGGCGCAAATTTCGTTTATCATATTTGCTTGGAAGATCGAGAAGAACTGGTTAGATGCAAGTAATGTTCTTTGGATAGTCAGCTTCTCATCAATGCTATCGGTAATCTATGCGTTATTTCATCTCGAAGGGGTTAACTTTAAAAAGGAAACGTTCCTTACCACTACTCAACAACACTGGTTATTTTCTAAGTGGCTAGCTGGTTCTGTAGTACTGCAGTGGGTGTCGGGAAATATGTTGCTTGTAATGTGCGGCATAATCTTGGGGCCTGTAGTTTTAGGGGCATTCAGAGCCGCTCAAAGCTTAGTTGGTGCCGCCAATGTTTTGTTTCAGGCGTTGGAAAATATAGCACCAATACAGGCGGCCCAAAATTTCAAATTAAATGGCCGTGTTGGGCTTATCTCATATCTAAACCGTTTGTCGATCCTGGGGGGCAGCGGGACTGTGTTATTCGTTGCTGTACTTGCGGTCTTTCCAAATTTCTGGATGGAGCTTTTTTTTGGACCAGAATATTCCGGATATGGGAATATATTGATATGGTTTTCGGTCATCTATTGTGTCGTTTTTGCAAGTATACCTATACGGATTGGGCTTCGAACATTGAAACAATCGAAACCTATTTTTTGGGGATATGTTGTCTCTACGGTCTTCACGGCGTTGGCGGCCTATCCCTTGATAGTTTCTATTGGCCAAACTGGGGTCGCTTTGGGAATTTTAGTGTCGCAGTTGATTGGCACTCTGATTTGTTGGTTTAGTTTGAAACACGTATTGCTTGCGAACATTTCAGAACAATAGGTGTTCCGGGATTTCTACTTTAGGTTTCCATATACCTCAAGAAGATGTCGTGAAGCAATCTTCGACCAAACAAATTCTGCATTAACCATTCTTAGAGCATTTTCGCCAATTTCCCCAAGTTTGTTGCTATTAAAGCTTTCTTGGCTCTGTGCCATCGCCTTCGCTAAACAGCTACTAGAGTTCTCATGGAGTGATTGACCACTATTCCATTGGTCGACATATTTTGAAAAATTTGTATGCCGACTTACAATTAATGGAATTGACAATGAGGCCATTTCAAGGATGCAAAGAGGGAAGCCTTCCCATCGCGAAGGATGCACTGCCACGTCAACCTTACGCTGTGCATTGAGTTTAGCAGTTCCAAATAGTGGGCCTAGAAATTTCACTTTATCTCTGATAACTTTGTCGGAACATATCATTTTTAGTTTCCCTAAATCCCTTCCTCCGCCGATGAACCAAAGCTCGCCTTCACCACCCGCTAGAATATATTCTTTAAAACCTGCCAAAAGAATATCTAGGCCTTTCTGCCTAATATCCAGACGCCCATAACAGCCGAACAATATATGATTGTTTTTTTTCGGGTTGGCAGGGGTTTGGCTCTCAATACCACTTTGTGACAGCCCATTTGGAATCATCACTAGCTTGCCTTTTTGAAGGCGTTGAATTACACCATACTTTTCACTCTCGCCTGTCGCAACAACTGCGTATGCATTTTTCAAAAAATGCCACTCAATATATTTAAAATAGAATGACTTAAGCGCTTTTTTAATCGGCAGCAAATTCGCGATGTATGCGCTATGCGGCGATATTACCCAACGAATCCCTTGTTTCTTGAGTGCCTTGGAAATCGAGAAATATTCCGGTATAAAGCCGGAATGAAAGTGTACAATGCAACTTTTATCTAATTTGGAGAGTGCCAATCTTAATTCTGGACTAAGCTGAAATCGAGCAGCTGTCTGTTTAAAAAGTCTTAAAGAATAGCCGCATTTGTGCGAAATATTTTGTGGCGTTTTAGTAATTCCCCATACCTCTACTTCGACAGAATTGTCCAGCAAGGAAGTGGCAAGAGAATGAACAACGTTATTTACTCCATTTTGGCTATCCGGGTTGGCTTTCCCATTTAAAATTTGTATAATTTTCATTCTAATCTCCCGAATCTAATTTGACCCAATAATAGTAAGAATACAATTGAATTAGGTTTGAAGCTTTACTCCAATGTAATGGAAACCTTTTGAAATTGGATGGAAAGACAATTAAGGCTACAGGATGCCCTTAAAATTATTTATTGATACTCTAATAGCTCTTCTTGAAGAAAATAGAATTTCCTACTGTATTCTACGAAATTATGAAGGATTGCCCGAGATTAATCTGGGCAATGACATTGATATCTTGGTGCCACTCGAGTGCCGCACTTCCCTAAAAATCCTACTATTTCAAATGCCTAATATAAAAGTCACAAGCATCTTGGAGCGCCCACAAGGTATGATGGTGTTTGTCTACGGGGTAGGAAATGGTGGAAAATATCAAGCGCTGGAAATCGATTTTATTTTTTCGTTGTCATGGAAAGGCATTGACTTTCTAGATACGCACACTGTCCTTCAAATGGCAAAGCCGATGGATAGTACAAATCTGAAAATAATTGTTCCGACGCGTGAGCATGAGGCCATTATTTCACTGTTTTCTAGCTATCTAATTGGAGGATGGATAAAGGAACGCTATTTTGAATCCGTCCGTTCAACCTTCAAAATTTATGAGCGGCAAGTTACTTCGACACTTGGGAAATTCATGGGGTCGACAGTTGCTGCAAACGTCGTGACTGCGGTACTTGCTGACAATAGAAAAGAACTGATGGCCATTCTTCCCACAATAAAGGGGGAATTGTTGCGGCGATCATTTCTCAGGCGGCCATTCGATAGTTGTAAACGTATTATTCGGCATTTTTCTCGAGAGCTTCAAATATATTTTTCTCAGAAACATATATTATCCATAGGCATTCTTGGTCCAGATGGGGCAGGAAAAAGTACCATAATCCGAGAAATGGAACCACTCCTAACAAATATTACGAAAGAAATAGTGGTGCTTCATTTAAAACCAAAGATATTCGGCAGTCGCCTCAATTCCAAAATCGTTACTGACCCGCACGCGTTACCAGTAAGATCGCAAATTATCTCCATCTGCAAGGTTATCATCTGGTGCATAGAGATAAGCATCGACAAAATCAATCATCGACACCGAAACACAACTCTTCGGATATGGGACAGGTACTTTCATGACATACTGATCGACCCTGTGAGGTATCGTTATGGTGGTCCCATGCCGTTAATCAATTGGATTGCAAAAAAAATTCCTCAACCGACTTTATGGATTTTGCTGGATGCTCCAACGAGTGTCTTGCAATGTAGGAAGCAGGAGGTTTCCGCAGCAGAGACGGATCGACAAAGGCGCAAATACATTAGCCTTATGGGTACTTTCAATGACGGTGTCATCATCGATGCTTCCAACTCAAAGGAGAAAGTTGCGAATGAGATTGCTCAATTGATCATCGAGCATGCCCGCGTAAAAGCAAGGAAAACACTTGAACGATAACTCATTAAGTTGCGATATTAAAGCCGTTTTCCCCGTTGGGGCTAAATTGTATTCTAAGCATACTGCAGCAGAAAATTCGCGAAGCTTTTGGATTGTATATGGATTAAACGGTCAGCCTCGTTGGATTTTGCCGCCGAAAAACCCATCTATTTCCAATCTATTGGGGCAGTGGAGACCATATGGGGCCCTTTCTTTTCTTATGTGGAAGTTTTTAGTTTTCGCGTATAGGGCGGGATTACTAAACTACGTACCGTTCGTTCAGCCCCTTTACTTAGACGTATCAAACTGTAATTGGTGCTCATACGGTTGGCTTGGTGAGAAGCCGCCGCTTTGTCTGACATATGTTGGCACTCCTGGCAAATCAAGAAAAGCTGTAATGTGGCTGTTACAAAACACAGAAACTAGTGTGGTCCAAATTGCAAAAATACCTATAGGCACTAATTCTAAGAGATCAATATTATATGAAAGTAAAATTCTAAAAAATATTGAGAATGACCTTGAAATAACGGCACCCAAGGTAATCTATACTGATAATGTTCGTGGGGTTTCTCTACAATCATTCGTTCACGGTGAATCTTCAAAACCCCATTTTTCAGTTATACATTTGAATTACTTATTGGCGTTGGTTTATAGCAGTAGATGTACGTCAATCCGCAAAATAGGAATAATGCTGTCAGACTTTATTGAAGGTCGCGATGCTAAAAACTCTATTGGTATAGAAGTAATAAGGGATCTAACTGATAGGTTAAACGATAATACACCTATCCCCACCGCCCTTCAGCATGGTGATTTTTGTCCATGGAATTTGAAGGTGCAAGATGATGGGTCATTAACTGCGGTGGATTGGGAAGCCGCAGATGTAATTGGATTTCCTCTTTATGACTTGGTCTATTTTCATGCCGCTATCAATTATCACTTGAAAACAAAAGTCTTATTCCCTCCTGGATCCAAAGTACTTATCGCCGAATACGTCAAACAAACGGGGATCAACCCTCAATTTACCCAGCAGATAATTGCAGCTTGTCTAGCTTTGAATTGGGCGAAATGTATAAAAGCTGGAGACGAGTTTCGCGCTCAATTTTTGATTGATGTGATTTACAAGAACGAGGAGTTCTAAGGTGAAAGTATTGTTGTCAGCATATGCGTGCGAGCCACATAAAGGGTCGGAACCTGGCGTTGGGTGGCGTTGGGCGCTAGAAATTTCTAAGCTAGGGCATGAGGTATGGGTTTTGACTCGAAGAAACAACCGGCGATGGATTGAGGGCGAACTTTCTACTATGGAAGATATTAAAAACGTACATTTTTTCTATTATGACCTTCCTAAATATTTAAGCTTTTGGAAGCGTGGTGGACGTGGGGTCTACTTATATTATTTTTTGTGGCAACTATGCTCATTAAAAGTCGTCTTAAAATTACATAATTCTGAAAATTTTGACCAAGCACACCTAATAACGTTTGGTGGGATACGGCAGCCAAATTTCCTTCGTATTTTGAATGTGCCGTATATTGTAGGGCCGATAGGTGGCGCAGAGAAGGCTCCGTGGAGACTTAGATGTGGGTATGGCCCGAGAGGGTGGCTTCTTGATGCAATTCGAGACATAGCAAATATATGGATAAAAGTTGACCCTTTATTTTATTTTTCAGTCTCAAAAGCTAGCTCTATTTACACTAAAACAAAGGCTTCTTTGGCTGCTCTACCCAAAAGATATCAAACTAAAGCTAAGTGTCGTATGGAGATTGGTATCGATCGATCATCTGCGGTAAGGCTGCACCGTGAGTGCTCACAAGTTGCTACGCGTTTTTTGTATGTAGGCCGCCTAGTCTACTGGAAAGGCATGCATTTAGGGCTCGCTGCCTTCAAGGAAGTACTGCTCGAAATCCCAGATGCTCGGCTTTCGATAGTAGGTGTAGGGCCGGACGAGAAGAGGTGGAAAAAAATTGCCGTAGAAATTGGGATAGATAAGAATATTGATTGGCGAGGCTGGGTACCTCATCAAGAAATAAAAAAGATATATCTGGAGCACGATGTATTTCTCTTTCCTAGTTTGCATGATTCCAGTGGAAATGTTGTGCTAGAAGCACTCTCATTTGGACTCCCTATTGTGTGCTTTAATCTGGGCGGCCCTGGAGAGATAGTAGATTCAACATGCGGTATCGTTGTCGAAGCAAAGGGGATTACCCGCCGTACAGCAGTTCGTGAACTGGCAACTGGTATGCTGTTACTTTCAAGAAGTGCTAAAAAACGTACCGTTTTGGCAACAGGCGGTGTCGCTAAGGCGGATAAATTAGCTTGGCACAAAGTTGTAAAAAAACTCTACCCTAAAGTTTAAACTTCGACAAAGGCCTTTAATTGTGATTGAGCATAAGCGTTTCTCAATGTTTCTTTTAACCTTGATAGTTTTAGCTAACATTGGCTTTATTTCTTTTGATCAAAGTGGCATTGAAAATCAAGTTGGTGCTATCAATCCGCAAAGTGTCTATCGAGTTTTTCTTTTTATTATTATTGGCTTTATGCTGATTGTTTCTTTCAGTTTTCGAAAAACCATTATACTTGTGAATCCTAAAAAATCACTAGCCGCAACTCGGCGACGTTCATACTCGATGACTCTCGAATATCTTCTGTTAACGTCATTTGCCTTGAGTTTAGTCCTCAACGTCTCCCCAGGCGATTTGATCTTAGGTGCATATCGATTGGTTGAGTGGGTTATTTTGTTGGTTTTATGCTACTCTATATTCTCAAAGGTTTCAGCCACCTCAAATGACCCCCATAAGGCAATTGAACTATCTGTAAAGTTCTTTAAAATAGTGGCTTCTGTTCCAGTTGGAATAGTGCTGGTGGCTGCGGTTTTTGCTCCGGAGTTGGCTTGGACGACGTATTATTCAGAATCATATGTCGTTCGTTTCGGAGGTATCTTAACAGGACCTAATGGTCTAGCACTGCTAGCTGGCATTGGAAGTATATTTTTCCTATTTGGATCTTCATCGAAAATAGCGAAGGCTTGGGGGATAGGCCTTTTTTTCGTGGTAATCTTGACTTATTCTCGAGGTGGTATAGCTGGTGCTATAGTCTCAATTGCCTATTTACAGATGGCCAAAAAAAGCCGCCGATCCCAGTTCGCTTTTTTAGGAGGCGCATTCCTTTTAGCCGGAGTCATTTTCCTGTCAATCGACGGCGAGTTCTTCGCTTCCTTTACGCGGCTACTTAGTAGAGGTGATAGCTCAATTAACTTATCTTCGTTAAATAGTAGAACCAACGTGTGGGAAGCGGGGTTTACAGGCTTTCTTGACGCGCCATTTTTGGGGCACGGTTTCATTGCTGGCCCGAAATTACTGGGCACTTGGGTAAATCAAGACTGGTGGAGGCCAATGCATGCCCATAACGAGTTTTTGAATTCCGCTATTGCTGGAGGGTCGGTTGCTCTGATCTTGATTTCGATAATTTACGTTAAGATATCCTATCGCCTCTACAAGCTGAAGGCCGCCAAAGTCGTTCCTCCCATATTTATAGCAAGTTGGATACAGTTAGTTTTTTATGCGTTTCTAACTCCGATTTTGAGCCATGTGGTGACGTCAGCTTCGATAATGTTTATTATGTTATCAGTTTCAATTTCATCAATATATCGAGCATCAATTCGGAAATAATTTATTGCTCGCAATACTGTATGGAAACCCAAGTTTGCGGTTATAACAAGCAGAGCCATCATTGAATTTCCTGAATAGATTTATGGGAAGCGCCCGCAATGATCAAATGAGATAGGTGTTAGATTCTGGAACACTCTATTTTCATGATAGCTCCTGTGGTAATATCATGGAAAGCTTGTCACGGGCATGTTTAGCAGCTTTTGCCTTGAGGCTTTGAAAAAATGAGCCGGAATAGCAGGCTGGATATACCCAATACCTTATAGCAGCCAGTCCATCAGCGCTGAATTCGCTTCCATGCTCAAGAGCGCTGGTATTTGCATCTCATTGGACGGAAAGGGCACTTGAGAATAAGAGCAAGTGTAGGCTAAATAAAAGCTGGCGGCTAGGAAATTGGGTTGACTTCTTTCGCTTTGTTTCAACTAGATGGCGCACTGTTGCCCACGAGGGTTTTAGTCCTTCTTGTGCGGCTCACAAACAATGCGATTTAAAAATTAGTGGCATACGGCCTAATTTGAATTAAGCATCTTGTTTTTGTAATATGCTAGTATATCTGGTTTGACTTGGGCAAGAAATACTAGCCACACAGTCAGCGAATATTGTTGCGCGTAGTTCCACAATTTGTTGCGGTCCAAGTAATAAGCGAGTTTGAATTGTTCATTGAGAAAATTAATATCCTGAGGATTCATAATATGGTACAAAGTCATTCCCAGATGCACTCTTTCTAGAAATAAGTGAGGCTCAACTCGCGCCGTAATTATAGACATCCGCCACGCCTCCAAGGCCGGTTTATGGTAGGGTTTTCCTAACAAAACATTCGCGACGCTTAGTCGCGTCCATGCAAAAGTGTTTAATGGTGCGTGCTCCAAGCCAACTGAAGTCTCTTTTATTGATTGGAGTGCGAAATGCTTCCTTATCTTGGTAGTCTTGGCACGTTGGGCGCGGATTAGATATAAAGCGCCTAAACTTGTATGTGCTCTTGGTAAGGAGAAAAAGCTTATTGCTTTAACCCTAGATTGCTCCAAGGTGTTTAAAGCTTCATCGTTAACTTTCTTCCCGTCGGATATATTCTCATAGATTGGCGTCCCAGGAATTAACATTAGTTCTGCGAGAAACCGTGGGGAACCTATTCCCAACAATACAAAGCTCGATACGAGCAAAAACCCAGAAATAAGCCGATGATGTAGGGTTTTACCTTTTTTACTCATAAAAGCCCGTCAAAACGATTCGTTGGATAATTATACATACCAGATTGGTGTTAAATTTACAGCTTATACTAGCAAGCTTTGAAAGGAAAAATGCTTCAGTCGCCGGATAGTTGATAGTTGTGTGTATAGGATGATTTTATTGTGAGCAAACAGTGAGTTTAAGCTAAATCATTCACTTCGTATATCATTGTTGTCAAAACACTTAAGGAATAAATACCATAGGAACTTCGGGATAGTGAATGTATATCGCCGCCAAAGGCGCTTGGGCTCAGAGTACAATCTAAAGAGCCATTCGAAACCAGTTCGTTGCATCCAGATTGGTGCACGATTAACTTGGCCTGAGTGAAAGTCAAATGCAGCGCCCACACCAATCATAGTACACGGCAAATGTTTGAAATGTTCTTGCATCCAGAAGTCTTGTTTTGGAGAAGAGATCCCAACCCACACAATGTCTGCGCCACTTTCACGAATCCGATTTAAAGTGTCTTTTTTTTCTAACTGGCTCAGTGCCCGAAATGGGGGGCATTCTGTTCCAACAACATTTGCCATTGGAAATTTTTTTTTCATTTGATCTGCCAATAAATCAGCGACTCCCTCCTTGCCACCATAAAGGTAGTGCTTTAAATTACTATCCCGACCTTGATCAAATACCATTGGCAATAGGTCCGGACCGCAGCATCGATTTACTTTTTTTCCTTTCAATCGTCCGAGCCAAACTATTGGCATCCCGTCTGGCAAAACTAAGCTGGCCTGTTGATGTAAAGCACTAAACTTTCTATTTTCAACTGCTTGCGTTAACCCAGGAAACTCTCGGACACAAATAAACCGGCCGAGATCGTCATGGGACCAATGTCGTATCGCATCAAACGTCTCCGATAATGTGATTACGGAAATCCGTACGCCAAGTAGTTGGAACGAATCAGCTGGATACTCTTTGTTAGACATATAAATATCTCTATCTAATTGGTTGAGTTCTTCCGATAGCCAATATTTACCAAGGAGCTGCAATATGGGGTCACTCTCAAGCTCGGAATTACAGAAATTTTTCGTGCTTAGAATCTCCTAACTACCACTTCTATTTCTATGTTTCAGTTACTAGTTTTCAATGAGAGGTCTGGAAACAAACTTGGCAACTATCATTCGTCTAGCCGAATTTATTTTTTGCATAACAATTGATGGGGTGTTGTTTCATGATAAGAGGTGGCAGGATTGTTAATCTTGGCATGTTAGAGCTTTGACGCTAAACTGAGAATTTATAAGTTATCCTATTGATGAAGTTTTCTAAGTCAACCCGGCTTCTTCAGGAAAATTTATGATGAAAGAAACTAATTACATGGGTCGAGAAATTACTAAATGAAAAAAGCACTAATCACTGGAATTACTGGGCAGGACGGCTCCTATTTGGCGGAGCTATTATTGGAAAAAGGTTATGAAGTACACGGTATTAAACGACGCGCATCGTCCTTTAATACAGACCGAATCGATCACATCTATGAGGATCCGCACCATCCAAACCCAAATTTCTATCTACATTATGGTGATTTGACTGACACTTCCAATCTGACTCGCATTATGAGCGAAATTGAGCCTGATGAAGTTTACAATTTGGGCGCCCAATCCCATGTTGCTGTTTCCTTTGAAGTTCCTGAATATACGGCCGATGTGGATGCGATAGGCACGTTGCGGCTCTTGGAGGCAATCCGGTTTTTGGGACTTGAGAAGAAAACACGCTTTTATCAAGCGTCGACGTCAGAACTATATGGTTTGGTACAAGAGACTCCCCAAAAAGAAACGACGCCTTTTCATCCACGTTCACCATACGCTGTCGCGAAAATGTATGCCTACTGGATTGCGGTGAATTATCGTGAAAGCTACGGATTGTATGCCTGCAATGGCATTCTTTTCAATCATGAAAGCCCGCGGCGCGGGGAAACATTTGTAACGCGAAAAATCACGCGTGGCATCGCAAACATTGCCCACGGGCTGGAGGCCTGCTTGTTCTTGGGCAACATGGATGCTCTCAGGGACTGGGGGCATGCAAAAGACTATGTCCGCATGCAGTGGATGATGTTGCAGCAGGACAGGCCCGAAGATTTTGTTATTGCGACGGGAAGACAAATTTCAGTCAGGACGTTTATCGAGATGTCCGCTCGGGAAGCAGGTTTGGACATCGAATTTAGCGGTACAGGTGTTGATGAAATAGCAAGGGTGGTATCGGTGACCGGTGAAGCTGCACCGCATGTAAAAATTGGCGATGTTATTGTAAAAGTTGATCCACGGTACTTCCGGCCAGCTGAAGTCGAAACGTTGCTCGGAGATCCATCGAAAGCCAAGGAGAAGCTGGGCTGGGAGCCTGAAATATCGGTGGAAGAGATGTGTGCCGAAATGGTTGCCAATGATTTGGTGCAAGCCAAACGACAAGCACTTCTCAAAGACAATGGCTTCGAAGTGTCGATCGCAAAAGAATAGATATAGACCACAGCAATTGCTTCGTCGGTGGAGCTTCTCTTTATAATGGACTTAGGCAATGAAACGTATTTTTGTGGCTGGACACAAGGGAATGGTTGGGTCTGCAATTGTCCGTCTTTTGCAGCGACGAGACGATGTGGAAATTGTCACCCGCTCCCGCTCCGATTTGGATTTGGTTGACCAGCATGCCGTCACATCATTTTTTGCTGCAGAGTCGATTGATGAGGTGTATCTTGCGGCCGCGAAGGTCGGGGGTATTCACGCCAACAATAGCTATCCTGCTGAGTTCATTTATGAAAATTTGATGTTAGAGTGCAATGTTATCCACGCCGCTTACGAGGCCAGTGTTGAAAAACTTCTATTGTTGGGCTCCTCGTGCATATATCCACGAGCTGTGCCGCAGCCGATGCAAGAGAGCGCGCTCCTTACGGGTGTGTTGGAGTCAACCAACGAACCCTATGCGATTGCAAAAATTGCAGGCATTAAACTGTGTGAAAGCTATAATCGACAGTACGGCTGTGATTTTCGGTCGGTTATGCCAACCAATCTCTATGGCCCGCATGATAATTTTCACCCTGAGAACTCGCATGTAATTCCGGCCCTTCTGCGCCGTTTCCACGGAGCTACACTAAACGGTGATCAGGAAATAACTGTTTGGGGCTCAGGGAAGCCTAAGCGAGAGTTTTTGCATGTCGACGATATGGCGAAGGCTTGCCTGCATGTAATGGGGCTTGAAAAAGAGGTGTATGGAAAATGTACCGAGCCGATGCTTAGTCATATCAACGTTGGGACGGGTGTGGATTGTACTATTCGCGAATTGGCGGAAACAATTGCTTCGGTTACGGGATTTGGAGGCAAGATTGTCTGGGACACATCCAAGCCGGATGGGACAATGCGGAAACTGATGGATGTTTCTCGTTTGGAGAAGCTGGGTTGGGTTTACAGCTATTCTTTGGAAGCAGGCTTGCGAGACGCTTACGGGTGGTTTCTAGAAAACCAAGGGGCTTATCGAGAATGACCAACTAATGAAATAGTCGGTGTTCATTCTTCGAATATCTAACTAGATTGAGAAATTTGGTGGAGGCGAGGGGGCCAGAACCCCTGACCTCTAAACTGCCAGTGTTGAGGATTGCTATCTTATCAAAGGTTTGGTGGAGCCTAGCGGGATCGAACCGCTGACCTCTTCGCTGCCAGCGAAGCGCTCTCCCAGCTGAGCTAAGGCCCCTAAAATTTTGGGTGAATACCCCGGGAACGAAGCGGACTATAAAAAATGCCTTCAGTCCGCGCAAGGCAATTTTGAACCATTTTTTCAGGCATCAAATCAGGCGGTGGGCGCCGCAGCGCCCGGCCTTCATATTATGATTCGTCAGAAGTCAGTGACGTATCAACGATAGCGGCAACTTCCGTGTCGTCATCATCGTCTAGGCTAATAGCATCATCTGCATCAGCATCCAGATCGATGTCATCATCATCGTCATCGGATTCTTTTTCAGCTTCTTCTTCTTTAACAACCGCAGCAATCGGCTGTTTTGTCTTTAAAATTGGCTCTGGCTTAAAGTCAACGCCGCATGCAATACACACACATGGGTCGTCGTTACCAAGATCATAAAAGCGTTCGCCGCATTTCGGGCAAGTGCGCTTTGCACCCCATTCGGGTTTTACCACGTCTCTCTCCTTGATATTTGACACGCTTTAAAGCTAAGAATTGGCGCATCCCTTGCCATGATCGGCAGCGTCTGTCAAAGCATAACTGTTCTGTCGGCTTTTAATATGGAAATCTCATTGTGCCAAGCCTTGTTTCTCAGCCTCAAAAGGCCCTAAGGGGTCAGGTTACTATTCCTGGTGATAAATCAATTTCACATCGTGCCTTGATGTTAGCGGCGCTCGCTGTTGGTGAGAGCCGAATCTCTGGCCTGTTGGAGGGGGAAGATGTTTTATCCACGGCGCTCGCCATGCGCGCTATGGGAGCGACCCTTGAGCGGATTGGCGACGGTGAGTGGGTGGTGCGCGGAGTTGGTGTTGGCGGGCTTTGCTCGCCTGATAATATTATCGATATGGGAAATTCAGGAACCTCAACCCGCCTGTTGATGGGGCTTATCGCCAGCCATGATATCACAGTGATAATGACAGGTGACGCTAGTTTGCGTAGCCGACCCATGGGGCGTGTAACTAATCCTCTCAGCGATATTGGCGCACAAATTGACGCCCACGAGGGAAAATACCTCCCTGCGGCAATCAAGGGCACACACACACCTTTACCTCTTGATTATACGCCGCCGATGGCAAGTGCGCAGGTTAAGTCTGCGGTTTTGCTTGCAGGGCTAAATACGCCCGGTTTAACCCGTGTAAGAGAAAAGGTTGCTACACGGGACCATACTGAACGCATGCTTTCTGCTATGGGCGCAGAAATCACAGTCGAGCAACAAGAGGGTGTTCGCGTTGTCAGTCTGGTAGGGCAGCCTGAATTACAGCCAATTACGCTTGAGGTACCGGGTGATATTTCCTCCTGTGCATTTTTGTTGGTGGCTACTAGTATTGTGCCCGGGTCTGACGTAACGATAATGCGAGTCGGCATGAATCCCCTTCGCACGGGCATAGTGGATGCCCTGAAGGCGATGGGGGCTGATATTGAACTACTGAATGAACGAGAGTTAGGCGGTGAACCCGTGGCTGACCTTAGGGTGCGCAGCGCTCAGTTAAAGGGCGTGACAGAATTGCCTGTTGATCCTTCTACCATGATTGATGAATTCCCGGTTTTATTCTGTGCTGCAGCAGTTGCGGAGGGCATAAGCCGTTTTACGGGGCTAGAAGAATTGCGTGTGAAAGAAAGCGATAGGCTGGCGGTGATGGCCGCAGGCTTGAAAGCGAACGGCGTTGAACTGACAGAATTCGAAGATGGTATTGAAATTGTTGGTTGTGGCAACAAGGTGCCCGGCGGTGGCACAGTGGAAACTTTTCTTGATCACCGAATCGCCATGAGTTTTGCGGTTTTGGGGCAGGTGGCGCACAAGCCAATCATAATTGATGACGCAGCACCTATTCAAACCAGCTTCCCAACCTTTATCGATTTGATGACAGGGCTGGGCGCGGGCCTTATGGTTGGGGGCGCTTAGTTTCTTTAAGCGCTGTCAGGAAATTCAGCAAAGGTTACAATGTGACCCCCCGGCTCCGTGTAACCAACCTCGCGAGCGCCGTAGAAAGTTTTGCGCTCTGCCATATAAATGGGATACTCATTCATGGCAGCAATTATGGCATCTAAGTCAGTCACGGTGATATAAAGCATCATGGGTGTTGCCTTGGCAGCATCGGCAAATGCTTCGCTATCGTCAAGAATGCTTGTTCGAGTTTGGAACATAACCTGATTTTGGCCCTGTTCGAGGATAGCAAATCCAAGATGATCCCCCTCAGGTACTTGCACGCTGACTTTAAAGCCTACTTTTTCGAAAAAAGTTACGGAGGGTTCGATTCTGTCTACTGCCAAGTTTGGTGTTAATTGCTGAATCATGGTGCCATCCTTAACAGTGTTCCCTTTATGTTCCTTCTCTATCATGATGTAATATGTGAGTCTAATCATATATTGCACTGGCGAAACTCTTGAGGCCTTCTTATAACGTGCTTAAGTATAGCTTAGGGGTGATTCGCAGTGATAATAGCAATTGATGGTCCGGCGGCGGCAGGTAAAGGGACGCTCGCAAAGCGTCTGGCAGTAAAGCTGGGTTATGCTTATCTCGATACGGGGGCTTTGTACCGTGCAGTCGCACTCACATTGTTGAGAGCAGGGCAAGATCCTACAGATGAGGCTGCTGCTGCAATGGCCTCTGACGCATTGGATCTAGCAATTATAGAAGATCCTGAATTACGGTCTGAGGCAACGGGGTCAGCGGCCTCTGTTGTTGCTGCAATGCCTACTGTGAGAGCTAATTTATTGAATTTACAGAGAAAATATGCAGTTTCTCCTCCAAATGGAGAGTCTGGTGTCGTGCTTGATGGCCGTGATATTGGCACGGTTGTCTGCCCTAAGGCAGATGTAAAGCTTTATGTAACAGCATCCCCGGAAGAGCGCGCGCGCCGCCGCACAGCTGAAATGGAGGCGCGAGGTATGACTGCAAATTTCGATACTATTCTAGCCGATGTGGAGGCGCGGGATGAGCGCGATATGAACCGCGCCGACGCCCCTTTAAAGCCTGCGAAAGATGCGCTCTTGCTTGATACGACAATATTGGATATAGACGCCGTGTTTTTACGGGCGGTTCAAATTGTCGAGGCTCAGGCTACTTCAGGCTGAATTTAGCTCCAATAACCGAAGATGCTATGCTTAGCGGTCCCCGGGTTCTGGTTTTAGAGCGCGGAGGGTTTCTTTTGTTGGTATTAGAGGCTTCTTAAACGCCAGAAAACGCCGAGATGGTCTTGTCGTTAAACCCGTTTGGAAGAAGACCGTCGGAACCAACCGACAGGCACGAAAATATAATGACCTGAAAGGAAGACTTGAATGTCTGAAATGGCAACAATGCCAAGCCTCTCTGATTTTGAGGCAATGCTTAATGAAACAATCCCTGCAGATGGTGGCTTTGAAGGCCGCGTTGTAAAGGGTACTGTTGTATCTCTCGAAAATGATTTTGCGATCGTGGATATCGGACTTAAAGCCGAAGGCCGCGTTCCACTCAAAGAATTTGCAGCTCCTGGCCAGCCGGCTGAGCTTGTTGTTGGTGACCAAGTTGAAGTATTTGTTGACCGCGTTGAGAACGCGCTCGGTGAAGCTATTCTGTCCCGCGACAAAGCGCGCCGCGAAGAAGCCTGGACTGAGCTTGAAAAAGCGTTTGAAGGTGATGCCCGTGTTACTGGTGTTATCTTTGGCCGCGTTAAAGGCGGCTTCACTGTTGATCTTAACGGCGCTGTGGCGTTCCTTCCTGGTTCACAGGTTGATATCCGCCCAATCCGCGACGTGACACCTTTGATGAACATTGAGCAGCCATTCATGATTCTGAAAATGGACCGTCGTCGTGGCAACATCGTTGTTTCTCGTCGTTCTATTCTTGAAGAAGATCGTCAAGAGCAGCGCGCTGAGCTTCTTGGTAAGCTTAAAGAAGGTGATGCAGTTGACGGTGTTGTTAAAAACATCACTGATTATGGTGCATTCGTTGACCTCGGGGGAATTGATGGCCTTCTACACGTGACAGACATGAGCTGGCGTCGTGTGAACCATCCTTCTGAAGTACTTGGTATTGGCGAGACTGTTAAGGTTCAGGTTGTTCGTATCAACCCTGAAACACAGCGCATTAGCCTTGGCATGAAGCAGCTTGCAGAAGATCCATGGGCTGGTATCGAAGCGAAATACGTTGTTGGCGCTAAATTCACTGGTACAGTAACAAATATCACTGATTACGGTGCGTTCGTTGAGCTGGAAGCTGGTGTTGAAGGCCTAGTACACGTTTCAGAAATGAGCTGGGTTAAGAAAAACATCCACCCAGGTAAGATCGTTTCTACAAGCCAGGAAGTAGAAGTAATGGTTCTTGAGGTTGATGCCTCTAAGCGCCGTATTTCTCTTGGTCTTAAGCAGTGTGGTGATAATCCTTGGGATGCATTTGCTGACAAGTTCCCAACAGGCAC
>Ga0316207_10002551_pt1 | contig 18464 bp, 7 predicted proteins | sample 6weekpyrite_MG_FD_204943 | JGI IMG/M metagenome (GOLD analysis project Ga0316207, IMG submission 204943) | Microbial mat bacterial communities from mineral coupon in-situ incubated in ocean water Damariscotta River, Maine, United States -... | ecosystem: Environmental > Aquatic > Marine >...
ATTATCGAAATCTTCATCGCTATCGAGAACACCATTACCGGAAGTGTCAGCTGTAGCAGGGTCAGAGCCAATCAACTGCTCCTCGATATTGCGCAAACCATCTTGATCCAAATCTTCATCGCCGTCATTGGTGCCGTCACCATCAGTATCTGAGTTACTAAACACGGTTTCCGTTAAATTCAATTCGGAGCTATCACTTAGACCGTCACCATCTCTGTCTTCATCACCGTCAGTCGTCCCGTTGCCATCTGTATCGGCATCCGCCATATCAGTCCCGGTGATATCCCGCTCCTGCAAATTCGTCAGGCCATCCATATCACCATCTTCATTACCATCGAGAACACCATCTCTATCGGAATCAGTACGTAAAGGGTCTGTTAAGGTAAGAAGCACTTCCTGAGAATCCGTTAAGCCGTCACCATCGGTATCTGCCATTGCCGGATTGGTTGCCCGAACAGCGACCTCATTCAGGTTTGATAAACCGTCACCATCGGCGTCTTCATCGCCATCATTAATACCGTTTCCATCGCTGTCGACAAGATTAAAATCTGTCAGCGTTTGGTTGAGTTCGACCGCATCACTTAAACCGTCACCATCTTGATCTTCATCACCATCATTGCGCCCATCACCATCGGAGTCGGCTACTTCAAAGTTGGTATTCGTAGTATTCAGCTCCTGAAGTGTACTCAAGCCATCCTGGTCCGGGTCTTCATCTCCATCGTTGATGCCATTACCATCGGAATCGGCATTATCGAAAACCGTCTGCGTGATATTGATTTCAACAGCATTGCTCAAACCATCGTTATCACGATCTTCATCGCCATCATTAATGCCATCATCATCGGTATCGACAACATTAAAGTCTGTCAGGGTCTGGTACAATTCAACACGATTACTCAAACCATCCCCATCGAGATCCTCATCACCATCGACAAGGGTGTCGCCATCGGTGTCATCATTATCAAATTCAGTGTTGGTAATATTGAGTTCAACGAAGTCGCTCAGACCATCCGAGTCACGATCTTCCTCACCATCTGAAATGCCGTTACCATCGCTATCAGCGTCGCCCAGATCGGTTCCGGTATTATTAAGCTCTTGTAAATTGCTTAGACTATCAAGATCAAAGTCTTCGTCTCCGTCATTAACGCCATTACCATCGCTGTCGGCGTCTTGTGGATTGGTGCCCAGTATCGTCACTTCCAGCAGACTCGTAAGCTGATCTCCATCAGGATCATCATTAGCATCGACTACGTTTGGATCTGTACCCGCTTCTAGCTCCTGAAGATCAGTAAGCCCGTCGTCATCCGAATCATTAGAGCCTGGATTGGTGCCATTATTGATTTCATCGACGTCTGAAATGCCATCGAAGTCACCATCAAGTGAAAAGGGATCTGAGTTGTTTGCAACCTCAAAACCGTCGCTTAAACTATCGCCATCAGAGTCTTCATCGCTATCTAATATTCCGTTTTTATTGGTATCAACATCTGCCGGATCCGTACCCAGTACGTGGATTTCATTAATAGCCGAGACGCCGTCACCGTCAGCGTCTTCATCACCATCAGTCGTACCATCCCCATCTGAATCCGGATCATCCTGCAGCGTACCGGTAATATTCAGTTCTTCAGCGTCGGTCAGTCCATCACCATCGGTATCTTCATCACCGTCAAGAATGCCATTGTTATCTGAATCTGGGTTGTTCGGATCTGTTCCCGTGGTATTGATTTCCTGACCATCGAGTAAACCATCGTTATCGGTATCTGCGTTGCTTGGATCGGTAATAATGCCATTAACTTCATCGAAATCCGACACACCATCGCCATCTGAATCGCTTATAAATAAATTGGTGCCTAATGCAAACTCTTCAAAAGCATTGAGTCCATCTCCATCAGCATCTTCCTCATTATCAGGAGTACCATTACTGTCTGAGTCGCCCACCAACGGGTCTGTTGCGGTAATCTGTTTTTCCTGATAGTCCGTTAAGCCATCTCCGTCACTATCTATCTTATTTGGATCGGTAAGCGTTTCCTGTAATTCCTGAAAATCAGTCAAACCATCGCCATCCGTATCCGCCCGCAAATCACTGGTACCAGCCGCAACTTCCTCAAGCGTGGTTAAACCATCATCATCTCGATCCAGCAAAGCATCACTCTGCCCATCTCCATTGGAGTCAAAAAGAGTGTAGTCAGTATCACTCAGATTTAGTTCCTCCGCATTGGTGAGCCCATCACCATCGGCGTCGGCCTGACCATCCAGGATTTCATCGCCACCAGGATCTTCCTGGCCATCCAATAAACCATCATTATCAACGTCTGGATTGGTGGGGTTCGCGTCTTCAGTGTCTGATAAACCATCGCCATCCGTATCAGCGTTACCGATGGTCGTCAAGGTTTCCTTTAACTCTTTAAGGTCGGAAAGGCCATCTCCATCAGAGTCATTGTCGCGGTTGTAGATGAATTCATTGAAAGCTTCAATATAGGTAATATCAAAGCCGGTATCGGAATTTTCGCCTGTTGGCATTGTCGCGATGTCATTAGCGACCGTATCATCCGAACCAGCATAGTCTTCCCACCAGCCGGGCAAACCATCGCCATCGGAATCACCGACCAAAACTCTATCGAACGCCAATGCGGTAGTACTTTCACTTTGAGAGGCTGCGATATTGCCACGGCTAATCGCCAGTACATCTTCACCTAGCGGAAAGATTGCCACGACTTGATCGTGTGTCAACTGCTCAATATTTTCCCAGCCATTTGAACCATCGAGTGTCGTTAAGAAATCGACCTGTACCTGCGCTGAAAAAGGCGAAACGGTTACCCGATGACCTTCATGCTGAAAACCTTCACCAAAGGCGCTAAATGTACTGTCGGACCATTGGTTACTATCGAGGTTTAGCGACTGCCCTGAGGCAAATCGTAAAACCCTCTGTAGTTCAAGCAACTCTACAAACATGGGCGCTTTCAGGGTATAGCCTTTCAAGTTTTGCTGAACAGAAGAATAGCTGGAGTTAACCGGCGTACCTGGAACTAGCGTTTCGATATGCAAGCGGGTAATCGCTGCTTCATCACCCAGCAGCCATAGCTGCGTGCGAGCGTCATCAACCCAAACACTGTTGGTGTAGCTCAGCTCGGCATCGAGATCATAAACGGGGGGAGCATTATCAACATCACTCTTGTCAAACAGGTAGTGGACAAAACCTTCGCCACCTGCTTTTTCAGTTTCGACCAGCAACAGGATGCCCTGATCAATAATAGCAGTTATCTTTTGATCAAATTGATAGCGATTCGTGACAACGCCGGTAGTTTCGTTATAACTTCGAATATAGCCATCAGCGTAACCGATATAGAATGTATTAATATCATCGACATCATACTCTAGTGAAGTTACGTTATCTTGAGCCAGGGTCGCCATAAAAGCACCTGACTGCGCATCATAGCGGAGCACTTCTGACCAACCATCTGCACTGAATGCCACTTGCTGAGCGATACTGTTTTTGTCCTGCGGAGTATGACTGATGGTTGTTTTAATCTCATCCTGCTCACCCAGCCATGTCGCGTAACAGGTAGCCGCTGGAACCATTGGTTCTTGTCGGCCAAAGGCATAATCACTCAGATCTCCAACATTCAGGTAGTCAGGCGCGGGCATCGGTCCAACGCCAAGCGCTTCCGGCTCATTATTATCAGTCGTACCATTATCATCAGTATCTGGATTGTTCGGGTCGAAGTTCAGCAATCTAACTTCGACTCCGTCAGAGAGCCCATCATTATCGGAATCCACTTGATCAGGTTCTGTAAATGTCACTCTAACTTCAAGGCCGTCGGATAAGCCATCACCATCGCTATCCGGGTTCAAGGGATCCAAATTTCGAATACGCTCCATGCCATCAAACAGGCCATCGTTATCAGAATCAGGGTCATTTACAAAGGTTCCTTGTGCCAGCTCTACTGCGTTGGAAACACCATCCAGATCCAAATCATCTGCAACATCACCTGGCGAAGTGCTATCAGCGGGATCTGACCCTGCATAGATCTCAATTCCATCGTTAAATGTGTCTCCATCACTATCCGCTTCAAGAGGATTACTCGGGTAAATCGGGTGCTCTATTTCTTCTTTGTCAGAGAGTCCATCTCCATCGGTATCGGATCGATTCGGATTAGTACGATATCCATTGTCATCATTCAGTTCATCAAGATCGCTTAAACCATCGCCATCCGCATCGTCGGGCTCTCCATCACCTTGTCGATAACATGCGGCATCATTTCGGAAATAATCTTTGTTATTAGCCGTACCATCACCATCACTATCAATAGTGTCTTCATACTCACCGGCAATATTGACGCCAACATAAACCTCTGCCGTGTTTGTAAAAGCCTCCGGTTCTTCATCATCATTAGGATTGAGGTCAACCCGCTCTATTCTGAGCTCCACATGATCTCCATACTCTAACGCGGCACCCGGATAGGTAAACCTCTTTACGTTTTTGTCTTCCTCGCCATTCACAATCCAGGCAGGCTCAAACCCTTCGAGTAATTCTTCCACATACTCGTTAAAGTTGAGCGATATATCTTCGCCCACCTTAGGCACCTTGGGAAGAAGCGAATAGGGTGATGTTTCAAGATCAAATTCAATGCTGGGAACAAGTTGAATGGGCTCAACCTGAACTAAAACACCATCAAGTTCAAAGGTAAAACCAACTGCAATACTGTCTCCATATCGAATCACCGTATCATTGTTTGAGGGAAATGCTAATCCTGACTCTCCCGGAACTACTTCGTTACTGAGATACCATACTGGTATAAAATCATCGAAGAACTGATCATTTTCAGTTGCCGCTGAGATCAAGATTGAGACATCTCTTTCATCAACATCAACAACAGAAGCAATGCCCAATCCATTAAGACTGCCAATCACCAGCGTAGTCAAAGAATCCAGTTCGAAATCGCTTTCCCCATGCTCTAAAACAACGCGCATAGTAACAATATCGCCATATTGAGTATTGGCGGCAGCGAGACTATAAGGATAAGTCTCATCAAAAAACAGATGTTGAGCGGTATCGCTGGACGCCCCGTTAACCAGCCACTCGACATAAAGATATTGGCCGACGCGCTCGCTGCTTAAATCGATATTACTTGCTGTCACGGAAATAATATCGGCTGGGTCAAATTCATTGGCCGAAAATTCAAACCCACGCGTATCAACAATCGCCAGTGTTTTGCTGATCACTTCATGCCTGTCACCATCAACAACTAGCTCAAAGGATACCGTTACCAGATCACCGAACTGAGTCTGACCGGCTAACAAGGTTAACTGATCACTGGACAACACAGGGCTTGTCAATACTGGCTGAGGCTTGGAAAGATCACCAAACGGATCAGGCTCTACGGAACCCGATGAATCATCCAATCGGCTTATCGTCCAATTCGGTGTCAAATACTGCGCTAACGATGAAAAACGACTTCCATCGATCGTCAACGCGAGTGCCAGACCCGGCTTTGGAAATTCAGAAGCTGCTTTTATTTCCGCGACAACACCGTCACGGTTATAAAACTTATACTCCAGTTCACTTTGGACGTTGGTATAACCGACAGCCAGGTAATCCTCTACTGGCACCACCAAATCAGCCGGAAAAGCATTATAGGCATCCGTAAAGTCGTACAGTTTTGAATCCAGGAAACTGAAGTAATCAATTTCACCATCGTCGTAGACAAAATAGACTCTACGTAACCCTTCAACGGGAATAAAGTTACTCACTACTTTTGAAGCACCGCCACCTGATGAGAAGAGAGAAATCTCTTGTTTGAACGTGTCAAGTGATAAGCGAGTGTCTTTTCTTAAGATATAGCCCCAGTCACGATTGTATTGCCATGTCTCTTCCTCAAACTCGATCACAATCGTCTCAAAATCGGACGGGTCATTTGCAAAAGTACGGTTACAAACAAGCGTATCATCGATGATGCCATCACCGTTTCGATCTTGGATACCATCACGCTCACGCCAACAATTCTCATCTTGAGGATAGGAATCATCTTTATTGATGACACCATCGCCGTCATCATCGAGCTCAGCGCCAACAGTAACTTCAAACTGACCGGATACGAATTGAGTGCCTCCCGCGCTATAAACGACATCAATATTCAGGGAGTCATTAAATTGAGTATTGAATTCATTTATGATCGATACGCCATTATTATTAGACGACAGTGAACGATAGCGTTTTCTCTCATCTCCGTTGACACGCCAAAATACATGAAAAACATCATTTAAAAGTTCGATATCAAGATAGTCTTCGACATCATCAACTCGATTAATACCACCACAAAAGTCATACAAGCGGCATAACGCATCGGTAGCCTTAAACTGAACCGAAACCCTTTCTCCGGCATCAGGCATCTGAGGTTCAAAACGAATTTCTATTTCTTTGGGGTCAAGAACCGTTACCGGTAAAACCGCAGTATAAGGTTGAACGGGAGGGACTGGTGTTGTTGAGACAGGTGTTGTAAAAGTACCTTGCACCAGATATTTTCCCGGCACCGAAGCACGGGCATTAAAACCGACAACGCTTGCATCGCTAATATCTGAAATCTGCATATCACCCAACGGTGGCGCACTAATAATTTCCCAATTTTCAATAATGGGCGTTTGCAAGTTACCGATCGTTATACAAGGTGACTCACCACAATCTGACGACTCGCCTTCTACCAGGTTCAACGTGAGATTAAGCTCGCCTGACAGAGGCATCAATACGGCAGGATTCGGGTCTACCTTAACATTCCAGATTCCCCTATAACCTGCTTCAAGACTGCGTTCGCTGTTGTTCAGGACCCCGTCACCATCGTCATCAAGCCCACCCTTGGGCGGGGTAATCGCCAGATCAGTCTTATTGACACTAAACTGATCAACCGAAAAATCGGGGGCTGTGGTGGCAAGCTGTGAAAACATCAAATTTGTAATATCATCAATAAGGATATCTGAGCCAGGAATATTGACTTCTGAGGGGTCACGCGTTGCCAGGTAAGCAATACCAGGGATGTTGTCGAGGAGCGGAATTTTTTTGTCTTTTATCAGGCCATCGATCTCTTCATCAATTAAATCTTGTGCTATCACATCGATCAAATCGCTGGCTTCTTGATTGGACTCTTGGCTTAATGCCTCAACAAAGGCTGAAAAACTCTCGACTGCGGCTCGATATTGCGCAGCGTTCTGCTGATCCGACTCTGAAAACTGCATTGGCAATGTCATGACCGGCTGAGCATCAAAAATATTTTGCTCAGCCGACAGGCCAACGCCAAATGTTTCTATCACGGCACTTGAAGCAGAAGACAGCACGTCTTTTAACACACGTTCGGTTACCCGGTATTCTGGTTTTTCAGGAATACCATCACCATCTTGATCCGAAAGCTGAAAATCAGTTGTTGTCAGCTTTTCGATTGCCAATTCCAAGCCTAGATCGGTTAATGGTGTCGCGAAGCGAAAGGGTCGAACCTCAATCAGGCGTTCATTTGTCGCATCAACAAGCTGCTCTTTATCAGTAATCAGAACTCCATTTTCATCTCGTTGAGCAATGCCGTCCAACAGGTAAAATAAGCGCGTATCCTCCGCGTTATTATCACCATTGCCTATAATTGAGTCAGTATGAAAAATAGAGGTCATATTGCGAATAATCGGAATTCGCCCGGTATTCATATCTGCGGTCCGCGCCCCGGAAACCACCTCAACATAAACAAACCCGGTGTGATCGCCAAGATCCATGTTAGGCACCAAGGCTTGCTGGTTAGACTTGCCAATTGAAAGCTGATTTTCAGGATAGCCACTATCAAGTATAACGCTGCTTTTAAAGGCCTCCCGCAATCCATCTTCTAGTTTGGCGCGAAGAAGCTCCACAACACCCTCATAAAACGACTGCAATGTCACAGAATCCGAAACCAGCTCTGCCATGCCCACAAGATGATACAATGCCTGATGTTCTTGGACCCTGGTAATCACATCATCAAAACTCACAATCTCAGCTTTTATCGCGCTCAGTGCAGATCGAACCAGCTGATTCCCCTCTTCCACCAACGCCTGATCGATTAGTTCCTCTGCCTGCGCGACCGAGCTCGCGGAATTTACATCCTCAACCAATTGCTCCAAACGATTTCTGGCCACTGGATCTTGTTCCAGTTCAACTTCATTTTCGCCTCCAATTTGAAACTGTGTCCGTGCATCCCTGATATCACTGCGAACGGCACTCAACGAAGTTGGATTGAGTGAGTTCAACCAGTCAGAAAGCGTATCCCAACCTTCCAGCTTCTTGGGATCGGTTTCTGTTTGTCTGTATGCACTGACAAGACTCTGCCCAGCAGACACTGAAGATTCCAGTTCTAAACGGCTTAAAAATGTCTCAATGCTTTGAATTTTCGAGTTCAGGTCTGCCAGTGTCGCATAAGATTCCTCGACTTCCTGAAAGCGCTCCACCACAAGCGTATTCGTTTCCTTGCCCGAATTGCTTTCCTTGTCCCAGTATTCCACGAGCAAGGTCTGGACATCGGCGAGTGCTTCGATTTTAGACAAAGCCTGTTGCAAGCCAGGAAGTTCAGAAACATAACCGTACTTGTCTATTTCATCCTTGATCTCTGCCAGCGCTTCGGCTTCCGTCCCGGAGCTGACGCTAACTACTCCATCACTAACCACAACCCCGGCGCTCTCAAGCAATTCGAAAAACGCGGCATTGGCATCGCCATGTGTTTTAATCTCGCCTTCATCCAAATTAACACTAAAAATATTTACTTCTGCATTAACCAACGGCCCTTTGACACCGCCACCCGTGATAATAATAGGATTCTTTTCTTCTTCCTCAGGCTCATCGGGTAAAGGAACAAAGTCCCGATCACCTTCACCACAAGCGGTCAACAAAAAAGACAGAACGAACAGGAACTGAACGAGAGATATCTTGAGCATTCGAATTGGCATATAGATAGCGCTTTCCCTATTTTGACCGTAAAGGAGTTAAACGGCCACAGGCACAGAAGGTCATTTTTTAAAAAATATCGTCTATGCTACAAAATCGGAAAAAACCTTACAAATGAGCAAGTTCTGAAGCGTGAACTGATAGACGAAAAGATGTGGCGCATACCGTATTAGCGTATTTTTTCAACGTCGCATCAGAGCCGGCCCCCGTATATCAGGGTCTTTTAGAAGCCCGAAACAACTAAGATTTTCATTTTCACCTAGACAAAAAGGCTATCTCCAGCACAGGTCGGTAATACATCTGGAAACAGCAGTGAGGCGAACGCCTCCAGTACGATATGAGCGGGAAGTCATCATCTTAGAAAATGTATTTGAGCGCGAAAAATGTAGCTCCAGGCTCAACCGACAAGCACGGATAAACCTGGAAAACAAGTAAGGGTTAGATCAGATCCAGGCGACGACACCTAAGCGATCTGATCAAACTGAACCGCAATCGTATAAAACTTTTCGGGTAGTCGAATTTGCGTGGTGAAGGTTCGAAAATCTGCCGTTTCTACGCCTTCATCCAGGATGATATTGATGCTACCCCCTTCCTCCTCCAAAAAGCCCTTAACCGCATCCATGCCAACGCCTCGACCCGATACATCGGTAAGCTCGTCAGCTGTCGAGAAGCCAGACGCAAAGATCAAATTCGCAATATCTGTCGCAGATGGCCTGGGGGACTCCGCTTCATAGATACCCTTTTCAAGTGCCAGTTCGTAAATTTTGGAGATCGCCATGCCGCGCCCATCATCCTTAACCAGCAAATTAACGAAGCCTTCTACAACCGTCGTGTTTAATTGAATAAGCCCCCGCTCTGACTTACCTTTTTCTACTCGCTCCTCAACACCCTCAATACCATGATCCATCGCATTTCGGAAAACATGCATGAAGATATTGTTCAGAGTACCGTGCGCCTCGCTGGCGATCAGCACATCTGAATCATCAATTTCGATATTGGGCTTTGCTTTTCCAAGTTGATCTGCGAGCGAGTTAGCAGATTCAATCACATCAACAATCACCTCGCTAACCGGTTTGGCATCGAGCGAAACCAGCAGATTATATGCCTCTGAAACGACTCCCTTCACCTCACCCGCCATCTCAGACTGAGTCAATGACTTGATGCGATCAAGCCAGGATGCAACACGCTCCGGATCCAGTGATACGCCTTGAGATGCTTCTCCCTCTCGGCCCAATTTGTCACGAAATACATGCGCATAGCGATCGATTATTTGCTCTGCACCGCTCAACTCGTCTAGCAGTACAACCTTGTCCCACGACGAAGCTTCATTTTTGCGTAAATCGTCGTAGGTACTTTCAACTTCGTGCACAATATCTGTAACAGCTTTCAGGCCATAAGTTCGTGCATTCCCTTTCACGGTATGCATATTTCTGAACAGATTAGCAATGATATCGGTATCTTTATCGTTAGTCGCTTCGATATCGGCTCGACACTGCGCCAAAAACCCTTCCGATGTATTGATGAAGTCGCTGAATTTGGAAGCATCTACCGCCAAAATTTCACCAATAATGGCGAGCTCCTGCTTCTGCCCCTCGGCTTCAGCCTCCAGGGCTTTCAGTTCCGTCACATCACGTACGGTGACCATCAGCTTGTCAACTTCTTCCTCATTTACGATTGGATCCCAATCCAACTCCAGAATTTTCTCACGACCATCTTCAAACTTGATCACCATCTCGGTTAGCAAGCAATGCGAGTTGAAGTCATACATCATCTCATCCTCACCAACAATCGCATCAACCGCCGTGATATTCTGATCTACGGCATCAGACCCCGCCGTGGTGTTGTTAAACAGCAAGTCTGCAAAATTACGATCTGAAATCCGCTCGGTTTCGAAAATATCTTCAAGGAAGGCCGCATATTCCGGGTGAATCAATCCGCCTGCGGTAATGGTGAACAAGCCCTGATGCATGTTTGCCATCATATTGGCAATGTCATTATTCTTCTGTCTTAATTCTGCCGTACGCTCTTCAACTTTCGCTTCCAGATTTCGATTTTGCTCTTCGATCACTTCACGCATACGAATATTCTTAATCGTGGTAACCAGAGAGCGCGCGACCGAAGACACAAATTCATAGTCACTATCCGCAAAATTCACTTTTTTGACTTCACCCGACAAATTAATTACGCCGACCAACATATCCTTGTCGACCAGAGGGACGCACAACAAGGCTTTTTCAGCATTACCTTCTTGCGAAACAAAAGACTTGTGCTTAGCCGTATTAGGGACAAAAATGGTTTTCTTGGTTTCTGCAGCTTTTCCCAACACCCCCTGACCCAGCGCAAATTTCGCAGGCTGAGTACCCGGCTCGATTGCTTTAGGTGGAAAATACGCTTTGACTTCCAGCTCCTGCTCCTCATTGGTCAGATAGACAGAGCCTTGCCCAACGCCGATTTTCTCATGCATGCTTTGCAGCACTTCTTCCAGTGCCGAATTCTGATTCTGCGCAGCCGCCAGAGAACGACCAATGGTATTAAGTTTGGCCAAATCAATCATTTTCTTCTGGATTGCCATGCGCATTGAATTGAAATTCTGAGCGGCCAGTAAGATTAGGACCACCAACATCACAATCGAACTTTTAAAACCGAAATCAAGGTTGCCGAACACCTCATCCTGGAGAATATTAAACTGAGTATCTGCCGACTTCAGTAACTCATCCAAACCATCAATTGATTGACTCACCGCTGAGTCAGCTTCATTAAGCTTGTCCTTCGCGACCAGGGCCTGCTGCAGTTCTCGAAGCTTGTAATCAACAATAGACGGACTCACGTCCAGCCGCTCGCTAAAAGCCTCATAACTTGCAAAACCGGATTCCAACAGGCCATCAGCATCAAACTCAGCGAATACTTCTGCACCTTTATCAAACCACCGTTTTGACTCTGTATATGGAAACCGGAAATCTTCCATGCCAGCTTCCAAACGCCCCGTATCTGTCGTGATCTTGATCTCATCGATAGTCTTGAATACACCTAGCATTAAGGTATCAGATTGATTTGCAAAACCGGTTACCAGCTCCATTTCAGTTTGATACTGTTCCGGCGCCGCATAATATTGAATTTCGACCAGTGCCCCCCCCACGTCATCTACCAGCCCCATGAGTATATCGGCCTCAGCCAGCATTTTTTCGCGCGAAGCCAGTACTTCCAGTTTGGCTTCAAACATTTCAGTCACCGCATAGCGATACAAGTCATAATTACTTTTTATGCCAATCACCAGGGTCTGCATATCGGAATCTCCGGCAGCCAACTCTTCCAGGCTTTGATAACGCCTCGCGAACTGATCAACACCTATTTCGAAATCTTTTTTAAAGGCATAGATCTGCTGTTGGTTTTCGGCGTTAAAAGCCAGCGAACTGAGTTTCGCCAGCTTCAACAGCTGGATCTGAACATCGTTACTTTCTTTTACCACCGGCACCGCTGTTTCGTTCACACGCGTGGTCGATCCGCTGATGTCATTTAAATTCCAGAGGGAAGACAAGCCTGATATCAGCAATAGCAAAATAATAACCGCAAAACCAAGGCCAACTTTTTGATTAAAGCTCAATTGAAACATAATATTTTTCTTTCATTGCAATAAGGTCACTCTACTTTCTTACTTTAGCCCAGATTTTTAGAAAGTCTTCTTTTTTAAGGGATTACGATGCAATCTCGCCAATCGTTCTAGGTATTAACCATTGATTTTATAAGGTTATACTTGGCGTTTTCCGGCAAATTTTCAGCAAGATTTGAATATACTGCTAATATCATTTATGACTTTTATTAACGACTCATTACTGGCTAACAATGAATCTTGATCTGATTTTGTTTCTGATAGGTGCTTTTGTCTTGGGGGGGCTTATTGCCTCCATCGTAGCAAAAAAAACAATGCAAAGGCGAGTAGACTCATTACAAGAAGAATCTGCTTCACTCAAAGAGAAACTCTCACTGAGCGTTTCGAAGGAAAAGTTAGATGCGCTGGTACAACAGCATCAACAAGAAATAACCGGTCTTAACGAACAAGCAGAACAACTTGAGCATCAAATGACCGCTCAACAAGCTCAAGTTGATGATGAAAAACAAAGTATTGTCAATGAGTACCAGGTAAAGCTGGCAGAATGTGAGTCTAGCCATCAACAAACGAAGAGCTACCTGGATGAACGTTTGCATAAAGTTGAAAGCGATCTGGCAGAACTCGCAGACTTACTGGTCACCTTCGAGCGCTGGCATGAGAGCCTGACCCAGTTAATGCTTCATAATGCAGAAATGCATAAACAAAACCAGGAGTTCTTTAACATTGTTAAGCAAATTGTCATTCTTGCCCTGAATGCGGCCATTGAGGCTGCGCGGGCGGGAGAGCATGGTCGAGGCTTTGCTGTGGTCGCTGACGAAGTTCGTAATTTGGCAATGAGAAGCCAAGAGCTGAGTGAAAGCTATAAAGAAAACCTAAACAAAAATGACTTTTTGACCACGGCCACCTTTCAAGACATTCAAGCAGGTGGAAAAATGATACTCACTGACGTTTCCGCAACATCTGAAATTGTTAAAGAAATGCGGCAACGGATATAGCCTCATTCTATCTAAACCAGAGCCACACAAAAAATGGTTAACGAAGACTTTAAACGCGAAATCATCAGTTCATTTACGAAGGGCTTTGAGGAAGCCGTTATTCCCTCATCGGATACTTCAAGTTGGAGAATAAAAGAAAAAACATCCAATGAAGCGGATCACGAATCTGAATTTTTTGTACTGACGATATCATCTCAGCTTTTTCGTATCTTTGTGCTGATGCATTTTTCTAAATCGGAAGAAACCGAAAAGTATGTGTCAGACATAATGAAGCTCGGATCAAACAGTCCGGTAAACGAAGACACCTTCTACGACTGTCTTGGCGAAATTGGCAACGCTTTCTGCGGTTCGATGAAAAGAGACATCAGTAAACTCGTACCCAGCTTGGGCATGTCGACACCTAATCGTTTGGGCCGGGACTGCTTAAAATATATGAGTTCACTCAAAATCAATTTTGAAACGCACGCTATAGCAGAATACAACGACAATCCGCTGTTCTACGCTAGCGCCTATTTGGTAGCAGACGAGACACTCGAGTTTACCGCTAGCATCCGTCAAGAAAATGAAAGTGAACTTGATTCAGGTGAACTGGAATTTTTCTAGTTCAACGAGAACAAACAGATAGAGGAAGCCATGAGCGAAGAAACAAAAATTGTTAGCAAGGTATTGGTGCATGAGTGCGACGAGAGCGCGCTATCGGTATTGAAAGATGCATGCTCTCAAAACAACCTGGTCGGACTAAAAGTAAGTACCGGCGACAATTCAATCGGCTTAAAAGATATCACCAATGAAATTGATGATGTGCTCAGGTCTAATGTTGATCTGGGCGCCATCTTTCTGGCTGAAGCGCCTGATCACAACAATATTTCGGGCGTTGATCTGTGTATCAAAATCCATAAAGCCAGGCCAGAGCTCCCTATCTTTTTACGAAGAAATAATTCCGATAACTGTGATGACCTTCCAGAAGCGGCTCAGGAAGCTTTGGCGGGTTGCTACCATACTAACGATATTAAAACGTTAAATGATCTGATTAACGAGTATATCTGCAGCATGTACTATCCTGTGGAGTTGGCCAAGGGCATCCAGGAAATATCCTGCGAAGTATTCAGAAATCTGATCAGTGGAGATGTTCAGGTCAGATGCGACCAACCTTATCTCGTCAAGGACCAGATCATTTATGGTGAACTGTTTAGCCTGATACCACTCGAAAGCAGCTGGTGTCGAGGCTATATGATGCTCCAAACAACGGAACGAGAGATTCAGGAGCTAATACGCTCTGAACGAACATTTATTCAAGCAAATAGCCCCGGCTCGCGAGAAACCAATTCGATCCTAAACGAGATGACCAACATGGTATGGGGCGGCATCAAGTCCCGTTATTTTTCTGGCGACGAACTTCAGGAAGCAAATCGCACCCAGGTACCGATTATTGTCAATCATGCCCAAAAACATATTTCCTTCGGTTCGACCGAACCTCAGCTATGCTTAAAGTACACATTGCATGATCCTCAGCATAAGTTTCCTGACTTTTGCTTGTATCAGCGACTTATTTTTAATCTAAGCTGGTCACCTGAAAAGTTTGCTGAAAGTGATAAAGCAATTGAAGATTTTGTAGATAACGGGGAGCTGGAACTTTTTTAATAACTGACTCGAGACCCTTTTGCAAAACTCTATGAGGGATTGCAGCTTATCCACTCAGAATTTTGCAAGAGGCTCTCAATATCGCTATAAACTTGACGACATTCACGTGTCATCAAATAAAACACATTCTGACCCTTACGGAAAACCCCTAAGGAAAAAGCTACAAAGAGGAAAGAGAAATGGCCCAAATATTAGTCGTAGATGATTCTGCTACAGTTCGCAACGAAGTAAGTTCTTTTATTAAAGGACACGGCATGACCGTCGAAGTGGCTGTCGATGGCAAAGACGGACTTGATAAGCTAAAAAAGGACTCGCAAATTAAACTGATCATCTCCGATGTCAATATGCCAAATATGGATGGTCTGACCATGGCAGAGAAAGTTCGTAGTGAACTCAACAATCAGGCCGTTAATATTATTATGTTAACCACAGAAAGCGACCCGCGTATGAAACAACGCGGCAAAGCGGCCGGTGTCAAAGGTTGGATCGTCAAACCATTCAAGGGTGACAACGTCGTCGGAAGTATCAAAAAACTGGTGGGGGCATAACGCGAACGACCTGCAGATACAGATAAAAAGTGGCGGCAGCCACTTTTTATCTGATTTTTTTCAGCACCCTTAACCTCAACTCACTCATTCTCGTCACATCCTGCGCCAGAAATGTTTTGGTTGGTTTAATCAGTTTGAACATATTTTGGTTTGTATGGGCAAATATATCCAACAGTTTCAGCGGATGCGCCTGCATCAGATAGTCAACGATACCCTTGGCTTTCTTTTTGGGTAAACCTTCCAAAAAAATTGCAGCGAAATCGTTCTCCATATAAACGGCTGTTTCGCCAATAAACTCAGGCGGCAAGCCATCAGCAACCGACAATGCCTGCTTCAACACCAGTTTAACAGTAATTCTAGCGGCGACCGGCGGGCTGATGTAGCGCACAGTTAAAGCATGAAGAATAAAATTTGGAATATACTTAAGCGTTTGCGACATCGATTCAAATAAACTATCGAGCCCGGTTCGTTCTTTTTCAAGAACACCGTCAATAAACTGTCTGACTTGCTCGGTTTCTTGCTCGTCGAGACTGTCAAAAAAGGCGGGAAGAGACGCATCTGTCAGCTGTTCAAAATATTCAATATGCTGCTCTTTTTGGTGTTGCATTCAAATTACCCCCCACCGCTTCAAGCCCAGTAAGGAACTACTTTCCCGGCTTGTCATGTTGTTTTTTTGTTGATGCGTCTTTATGGTCGCCAATAATTGACTTACCCGGACAGACCTTGAAAATTGGACAGCTCTTGCAGCTTGATACGATGGCTACGGGGCATAAGGTCATGCTAATTCCTTGCTTTTATAAATGAGCCGCAAGTTTACCCGTTCAACTTTACCCGAACAACCATAGCATTTCCGAAATCAGTGTGTTACGAATAGGCCAACACTAGCCGGTTTGTGGACACGCTTTATGACCGAAAATACGACTAACGAAAACACGACTGACAATGACGGTTATCGCCATTTTTTGAAAGCGCAATACTACCTGAACGGCAGCTGGCATGATGCCGAATCAAGGCGAACTTTTTCGATATTCAATCCGGCAACGCAAAAAAAAATTCACGATATTACAGACTGCGGTCCGCCCGAAGCCTTAAAAGCCGTTAAGTTTGCAAATAGTGCACAACAACAATGGTGCAATAGTTCGCCCAAGCGACGCGCTACATTACTTCGGACGTGGTTTAACCTGGTTCATGAAAATATTGACAACCTTGCCCAGTTACTCACGCTGGAGCAAGGCAAGCCCTTGGCAGAAGCAAAGGGCGAGATTGCTTACGGTGCGTCTTTTATCGAATGGTTTGCCGAAGAAGCCAAGCGCATAAACGGCGACATACTCTCTGCACCCAACAGCAATCAGCGTATTCTGGTCAGCAAACAAGCAGTTGGAGTATGCGCCATTGCCACGCCCTGGAATTTTCCCATCGCAATGATTACCCGTAAAGCCGCTGCCGCCATTGCCGCAGGGTGCGCAGTGATCGTAAAACCTGCGGCCGAAACACCTTTGTCTGCTTTGGCATTGGCACAACTTGCAGATCAAGCGGGAATACCACCCGGTATTTTTAATGTTGTTCCAACATCCAACCCCGCGCCGCTGTTTGAGGTGCTAATGACAAGCCCCATCGTCAGAAAATTGTCTTTTACCGGCTCGACAACTGTCGGCAAGCTGTTAATGAGGCAGGCTTCTCAGACCATTAAAAAGCTTTCACTGGAGTTAGGCGGAAACGCGCCCTTTATTATTTTCGACGATGCCGATATCAGTCAGGCCGTACAAGGTGCGATTGCCTCAAAGTATCGTAATGCAGGGCAAACCTGTGTCTGCGCCAACCGCTTTTTCGTTCACCGCGCAATTTATCAACAATTTACCCAACAGTTCGCAGAAGAAGTCAAAAAACTGAAAGTGGGCAATGGTATGACGCCCGGGACATCAATTGGTCCGCTAATAAATGAAGCTGCGATACTTAAAGTCGAGCGCCATATAAGTGATGCAATATCACTGGGCGCGACTTGCTATCTGGGTGGCCACCGGCTTAAGCCGCAGTCATTTTTTTTCGAACCGACTATATTAACCGATGCCAATACCGACATGTTGATTAACCATGAAGAGACCTTTGGGCCAGTGGCGGCATTGATCCCTTTCGATACCGAGGAACAAGTCGTTCACTGGGCCAATGACACCCAACATGGCCTGGCATCTTACATTTACACTCAAAACCTGGGTCGTGCAATGCGGGTATCGGACGCATTGGAATATGGCATGGTCGGCGTCAATGAAGGCATTATTTCCAACGAAGTGGCTCCATTTGGTGGCATCAAGGAATCTGGCCTGGGACGAGAAGGTTCAAAGTACGGAATCGATGAATACCTTGAAATCAAATACACGCTATTAGGCGGTCTGTAAGCTGAAATAATTCGTATGACGATGTACTAGTACATCAACTAGCTTATAACAACAGACTCAATAGTTCTGCATCACCACTAACGGCCCAAAAGCAACAATGACCAAGGTCGTCCCCATCACCATTAATGGCAGAATAATCCGCTCATGCCGATAATAAAAATTGCCTTCTACCTGCTGCGCCAGCACCACTTCTTCATCTCCAACCACTTGCCTCGTTAACAAATGATTCAAGGAAACCGGCGGGGTGAGATATCCCAGTTCAAAGGCCATTAAGCAGGTCATCCAAAAATGAATGGGATTAATTCCCTGAGCATAAGCCACCGGAGCGATAGTTCC
>Ga0316207_10002552_pt1 | contig 18455 bp, 17 predicted proteins | sample 6weekpyrite_MG_FD_204943 | JGI IMG/M metagenome (GOLD analysis project Ga0316207, IMG submission 204943) | Microbial mat bacterial communities from mineral coupon in-situ incubated in ocean water Damariscotta River, Maine, United States -... | ecosystem: Environmental > Aquatic > Marine >...
CTCTGCGTTAATTATCTATTCTTCATGGATGGACGCTAAAATTAATAGAAAACAGGAACAGAAATGAGTCGAAAATATTTTGGAACAGATGGGATTCGCGGCCGGGTGGGAGAATTTCCAGTTACCCCGGACTTTATGCTCAAACTGGGCTGGGCAGCCGGGCGGGTTCTGACCCAATACGGTGGTGGCAAGATCCTGATCGGCAAAGACACGCGGATTTCAGGCTATATGTTCGAGTCAGCACTGGAAGCCGGGCTTTCCGCCGCCGGGGTGGACTGTCATCTGCTGGGGCCGATGCCTACCCCGGGCATTGCCTATCTCACCCGCGCCCTGTTTGCCGAGGCCGGCATCGTAATCAGTGCTTCCCACAACCCTTATCATGATAATGGCATCAAGTTCTTTTCCGCCCAGGGCAGCAAGCTGGCGGATGAAGTGGAGCAGGCCATCGAGGCTGAGCTGGACAGGGATATGGTCTGTAATGAGTCCTCGACGTTGGGCAAGGCGGCGCGCGTGGAGGATGCGCCCGGCCGTTATATCGAATTCTGCAAAAGCACCTTTCCAAATAATTACGATTTGCGTGGCATGAAAATCGTGGTGGACTGCGCCAATGGCGCAACCTATCACATCGCGCCCAAGGTGTTTGCCGAGCTGGGCGCGACCGTGTTTATCATTGGTGATCAGCCTGACGGCCTGAATATCAATGCCGGTTGTGGCTCCACCCATCTGGACCTGCTGCAGGAAAAAGTACTCAAATACGAGGCAGATATTGGTATTGCACTGGACGGTGATGGCGACCGGGTAATGATGGTGGATAACGCCGGGCGAATCATTGACGGCGATGAATTACTCTATGTGGTCGCCATACATCGGCAGCAGACCGGAACGCTCAATGGCGGCGTGGTGGGCACCCTGATGAGCAACCTGGGTCTTGAGCACGCCTTCAAAAAAGAGAACATCGCTTTCAAGCGCGCGGCAGTCGGGGATCGCTATGTCATGGAATGTATGCTCGAGGACAACTGGATTCTTGGCGGCGAGTCTTCGGGACATATCATCTGTCTGGATCGCACCACCACCGGTGATGGCATTGTTTCCGCCCTGCAGGTGATGGCGGCGATGAAGCAAAGCGAATGCAGCCTGCAGGAGCTGTTGCGGGGCATGGACAAATATCCGCAGGTGCTGCTCAATGTGCGACTGCTGGAGAAAGTTGATGTGCTGGCGCGAGAACCAGTGAAAGAGGCGCTGCGGGATGCCGAGAGTGAACTCGCGGATCGGGGGCGGGTGCTGTTGCGCTCATCGGGCACCGAGCCGCTGATTCGGGTAATGGTGGAAGGCCAGGATGCTACCCAGGTGAAATCGGTGGCGCGACAACTGGCGGAAGTGGTGGAAAACAGCCTCTAGAGTAAAGTAGCTGGTGGCTGGTGGCTGGTAGCGAGTGGCTGGGAAAATCGGATTTTTGGCCACTGGTGATGACGGCTGTCTCCGTTCAGCAGTTAACCTGATTAGCAGGGCAAGAGCATACTTTTTTGGTAAGGCCATCAAATAAAGAATACCGTCATTCCGGCTAAAATCATGCCGCAATGACGGTAGTGTAGGAAATGCCTCTATAACAACGCGTATTTGATCAAATTGTGATCAAGTATGATCCTGCCCTGACCTGATTAGTACCTAATCGCGGTTTTTCATTGATTTATCAGGCGTTGGGAGTTAAGCTTTCGCGCTATTTTTGAGTTCGGTCATACAGGTTTTGGGAGAAGTAAATGCGTCAGGTACTGATAGCGGGTAACTGGAAAATGAATGGTTCGCGCAGCAGCATTCGTGAACTGCTGGATGGCGTCAAGGCAGGAGCTGGTGAAGTCAGGTCAGCTGAACTGGCCGTCTGTGCGCCGTTTCCCTATCTCGCCGATGTGCAGGAACAGATGAATGGAACCGGCATTAGCTGGGGCGCACAGAACCTCAGTACCGAGGAAAAGGGCGCGTTTACCGGTGAAGTCTCTGCGGCCATGCTGCTGGATTTTGCCTGTAAATATGTCATCGTAGGCCATTCCGAACGTCGTAGCCTGTATGGCGAAGATGATGCGCTGGTGGCGAAGAAATACGCTGTCGCGCGCAAGGCCGGTTTAAAGCCCATTTTCTGTGTTGGTGAAACCCTGGAAGAGCGCGAATCCAATGTCACTGAAGATGTCGTGGCCCGGCAGATTGATGCGCTGGTCGCGCTGGAAGGTGTCGCCGCACTGGCCGATGGCGTGATTGCCTATGAGCCGGTCTGGGCGATTGGCACCGGCAAAACCGCTTCCCCGGAGCAGGCGCAGGCCGTGCACGCCTTTATTCGTGCTAAACTGGCGGATGCGGATGCCGCAGTGGCGGAAAAAGTGCAGATTCTTTACGGCGGCAGCATGAACCCGGCTAATGCCGCTGATTTGCTGGCCATGGCTGATATCGATGGTGGCCTGATTGGCGGCGCATCCCTGAAAGCCGATGATTTTCTCGCGATTGGCAAAGCGGCGGGTTAGGCCACAACAAAATTTAGACTTCCCTGAAATTTAGCGTAGCCTGGGTAGAGTAACGTCGAAACCCGGGTTCCTTCATAAAAGAAATTATTATGCTGTATAACATTATATTGGTGATTCACGTATTGATTGCGATCGGCCTGGTTGCACTTGTGCTGCTACAGCAGGGCAAGGGTGCGGATGCCGGCGCAGCCTTTGGTGGTGGCGCCTCGGGGACGGTCTTTGGCAGTCGGGGTTCGGCCTCTTTTCTGACCCGAACCACGGCGGTATTGGCAACCCTGTTTTTTGTCACCAGCCTGACCCTGTTTACCCTGGCCTCAAATCTATCCAGGCCGGAAAGCGTGGTGGATACCCATGCTGGTCAGGTCAATGAAAGCGAACAGTCGCTTCCGCCTGCGTCAGAAACCGGAGTACCTTCAGATGTTCCGGCAACAGATATCCCGGTAACCGATGTTCCGCCTGGCAACGATGTCCCGGGTGACGATATTCCGGTTAGCCAGTAAGTTATCGTTTAAGCATTTTCCCTCAGTCAACCTTGAATATTGCCGAAGTGGTGGAATTGGTAGACACGCTATCTTGAGGGGGTAGTGGCGTAAGCCGTGCCGGTTCGAGTCCGGCCTTCGGCACCAATATTCAAACAGACAGAATCAAAATCAGTCGTTACTCCGTGGCGCTGCCCATCCCTGCCTGAAAATTGACAGGCCGGCAAGCAAGATTCCCTTCCCTGAATAAAGCAGATTTGTGGGCCTATTTTCCTGCCTTATGCTCTTTTATGCGGCAACTAAGGCATTGAAATAATAACGCATTAACGGTCTCACTTTAGCTTGACACTCATGGAATGCCTGGCCTAGACTGCAAGCTGTTTTAAGGTAATACAAGACATTAACAAACTGGCAATGACGGCAAATGCCGATTCAGTAATCACCATTATAAATGGGCTGAAGGAACTGTAAATCTATGCTAGAAAATTACCTCCCGGTACTCATTTTTATCGTAGTGGGTATCGTTGTCGGTGGCGCGATGATCGCCATTGGCTTTGTTCTGGGGCCTCATCGCCCGGATGATGAAAAACTCTCCCCTTATGAATGCGGCTTTGAAGCCTTTGAAGATGCGCGAATGAAATTCGACGTGCGTTACTATCTGGTCGCCATCCTGTTTATTATTTTCGATCTTGAAATCGCGTTTCTGTTTCCCTGGGCTGTGGTGCTGGAAGAAATAGGCGTGTTTGGCTATGCCGCCATGGTTGTTTTCCTGGGCATCCTGGTTATCGGCTTTATTTACGAGTGGAAAAAAGGAGCCCTGGAGTGGGAATAGAAGGGGTTTTAAACGAAGGCTTTGTTACTACCAATGCCGACAAGCTGATCAACTGGGCGCGCACCGGTTCACTCTGGCCCATGACCTTCGGTCTGGCCTGCTGTGCGGTGGAGATGATGCATTCCGCCGCAGCCCGCTATGATCTGGACCGCTTCGGCGCCGGTATTTTTCGCGGCAGTCCGCGCCAGTCGGATGTCATGATTGTTGCCGGCACCCTGTGTAACAAAATGGCGCCGGCGTTACGCAAAGTCTATGATCAGATGGCTGAACCGCGCTGGGTCATTTCCATGGGGTCCTGCGCCAATGGTGGTGGTTATTACCATTATTCCTATTCGGTGGTGCGTGGTTGCGATCGTGTAGTGCCGGTTGATATTTATGTGCCTGGTTGCCCGCCCACAGCGGAAGCACTGATCTATGGCGTCATGCAGCTGCAGAACAAGATCCGTCGAACCAACACCATTGCCCGCTAATTCGAGTCAGAATATATGTCCGAATATTACGATAATTTAGCCGACCAGGTGCGTGAGCACTTTGAGGACAGGCTCGAAGACTGTCAGGTACGGCATGCTGAACTGACGATTACTGTCGCCAAAGCAAAGTTGCTGGACGTATGCCGGGCGCTGCGGGATGTAGGCATCTTCAAGTTTGATGAACTGATCGATGTATGCGGTGTGGATTATCTGCATTATGGCAAGGATGAGCACAGTGAGGCCAGCTGGACGGGGCCACGTTTCGGTGTGGTCTATCATCTGTTGTCGGTTAGTAACAACCATCGCATCCGGGTAAAAGTATTGCTCGATGGTGAACCGCCGATCGTGGATTCTGTGATTGATATCTGGAATTCCGCCAACTGGTTTGAGCGTGAGGCATTTGATCTGTTCGGGATTATTTTCGAAGGCCATCCGGATCTGCGCCGTATCCTGACCGACTACGGCTTTATCGGCCATCCCTTCCGCAAGGATTTCCCGCTCTCGGGACAGGTGGAGATGCGCTACGACCCGGACAAACAGCGTGTCGTTTACGAGCCGGTCAGCATCGAGCCGCGCGTTAACCAGCCGCGCATTATTCGCGATGACTTCCGCTATGAAGGGCGGGAGACGCAGGCGGAGGAACAGACCGATGCCTGAGTTTCATAATTACACCCTGAACTTCGGTCCCCAGCATCCAGCTGCTCACGGCGTACTGCGCCTGGTGCTGGAACTGGACGGTGAGGTGGTGCAGCGCGCCGATCCCCATATCGGGCTGTTGCACCGGGCTACCGAAAAACTGGCCGAGCACAAGGTCTACAATCAGTCAATTCCCTACATGGATCGCCTCGACTACGTGTCCATGCTCTGTAATGAGCATGGCTATGTTCTGGCGCTGGAAAAACTGCTGGGCGTGACGCCGCCGATTCGGGCGCAGTACATCCGTGTCATGTACGACGAGATTACCCGCCTTCTCAATCACCTGATGTGGCTGGGTACCCATGCGCTGGATGTGGGCGCAATGACCATGTTCCTCTACTGTTTTCGTGAACGTGAAGATCTTATGGATATGTATGAGGCGGTTTCCGGCGCCCGTATGCATGCCGCTTATTATCGCCCCGGCGGTGTCTATCGTGATCTTCCGGACAGCATGCCGCAGTTCAAGCCCAGCAAATACAAAAACGAAACTGAAACCGCGCGTATGAACGAAGCGCGCAGTGGTTCCCTGCTGGATTTCATTGAAGATTTCACCAATCGTTTTCCGGGCCTTGTGGATGAGTATGAAACCCTGCTCACGGATAACCGCATCTGGAAACAGCGTACCGTGGATATTGGTATCGTGACCCCGGAACGGGCCAAACAACTGGGTCTGACCGGCGCCATGTTACGCGGCTCCGGAGTGGAATGGGATCTGCGCAAGAAGCAGCCCTATGAAGTCTATGACCAGCTGGAGTTCGATATTCCTGTTGGCACCCATGGTGACTGTTATGATCGTTATCTGGTGCGGGTGGAGGAAATGCGTCAGTCGAATCGCATTGTTCGCCAGTGCATCGACTGGCTGCGCAATAATCCTGGCCCGGTGATCCTGGATGATCACAAGATCACGCCGCCGCCGCGGGAACAGATGAAGACCGAGATGGAATCCCTGATTCATCACTTCAAACTGTTTAGCGAAGGCTATTCCCTGCCGGAAGGTGAAGTCTATACCGCGATTGAACACCCCAAGGGCGAGTTCGGCGTTTATCTGGTTTCCGACGGCGCCAACAAACCCTATCGTCTGAAAATTCGTGCGCCGGGTTTTGCCCACCTCTCGGCCATGCATGAAATGACCGAAGGGCACATGATCTCGGACGTGGTGGCGGTAATCGGCACCATGGACATTGTGTTTGGAGAAATTGACCGTTGATGGCGCAAGAGAAAAAAACACAAAGCAAACTGGGGCTGATAAGCGAGGCGTCCAGAGCTGAAATCGATCGCTGGATCGCCAAATATCCGCCCGAGCAGAAGCGCTCCGCAGTAATGGCGGCCCTGCGTATTTTGCAGGATCAGAACAAGGGGTATCTGACCAATGATCTGATGGATGCGGTGGCCGAGTATCTGGATTTGCCGCCGATTGCCGTGTATGAAGTCGCAACCTTTTATTCTATGTATGAACTGGAAGCGGTGGGCAAGCACAAGATCTGTGTCTGCACCAATATCTCCTGCATGCTGCGCGGCTCGGACGAAATTGTCGAACATCTGCGCAAACGTCTGGGCATCGGCCTGGGCGAAACCACCAATGATGGCCGTTTTACCCTGAAAGAAGTGGAATGCCTCGGCGCCTGTGTCGAAGCGCCCATGTTCCAGATTGCTGACCAGTATCACGGCAACCTGACGCCCGAAACGGTGGATGAAATCCTGGACGGGCTGGATTGAATATGAATTTGGAGCGCGGGTTATTTATCGCAGAGAACGCAGAGGCGCAGAGGCGCAGAGGTTTTATATATTTAGGTAATAATCTAAATTATTTTTCTCCGCGTCTCCGCGCCTCCGCGTTTAATAAAGTTTCTATAATTAACGCAAAGATGCCAGGCCGCAGAAATTTTATGTTTCTAAAAAATTATCCAAATCATCTTCTTCTGCGTCTCTGCGCCTCTGCGTCCTCTGCGTTTAATAAAGTCATATCAACGGAGGAAGTCCATGACCAATGAAGTCTGCTTCCGCACCCTGCATCTGGACAAGCCCTGGACGCTGGAAAGTTATCGCAGCGTGGGCGGCTATGAGGTGGTTAAAAAAATACTCACCGAGCAAACGCCGGTCAATGATCTGATCGAGGAACTCAAGCTCTCGGCCTTGCGCGGTCGTGGCGGCGCGGGGTTTCCGACCGGGCTCAAGTGGAGTTTCATGCCGCGCAATGCCGAGGGCCAGAAATATATCGTCTGCAATTCGGATGAGGGCGAACCGGGCACCTGCAAGGATCGCGATATCCTGCGCTACAACCCCCATCAGTTGATCGAAGGCATGATCATTGCCGGTTATTGCATTGGCGCATCAAAAGGCTACAACTATATTCGCGGTGAGTTTGTCGAACCCATCAAACGTTTTGAAGGCGCGCTGGAAGAAGCCTGTGCCGAAGGGCTGCTGGGCAAAAACCTGTTCGGCTCTGGTTTTGATTTTGATTTAAACGCCCACTATGGCGGCGGCGCCTATGTCTGTGGTGAGGAAACCGCGCTGCTGGAATCCATCGAAGGCAAGAAAGGTCAGCCGCGCTTCAAACCGCCGTTCCCGGCCGGCTTTGGCCTGTATGGCCGGCCGACAACTATTAACAACACCGAAACCCTGTCTTCGGTGCCGGTGATTCTGGCGAAGGGCGGACAATGGTTTCTGGATATGGGCAAACCCAATAACGGCGGCACCAAGCTGTTCTGTGTTTCCGGTCATGTCAACAAGCCGGGTAACTACGAAGTGCCGATGGGGATACCCTTTGCCGAACTGCTGGAGATGGCCGGCGGTGTGCGTAACGGTCACAAGTTAAAAGCTGTCATTCCGGGCGGCTCGTCCACACCGGTGTTGCCGGCTGAGATTATTATGCAAACCGATATGGATTATGATTCCATTTCCAAAGCCGGTTCCATGCTCGGCGCAGGTTCAGTGATCGTCATGGATGAGACTACCTGTATGGTTAAAGCATTAGCGCGGTTGTCGCATTTCTATGCGGAGGAATCCTGCGGCCAGTGTACGCCCTGCCGCGAAGGCACCGGCTGGCTGGCGAAAGTGATGCACCGCATTGAGCACGGTCAGGGTCGGCAGGAAGATCTGGATCTGCTGAATGACGTGGCCGGTCGTATTCGCGGACGCACCATCTGCGCCCTGGGCGATGCGGCGGCGATGCCGGTACAGGGTTTTCTCAAGCACTACCGTGAGGAATTTCAGTATCATATCGACCACGGCAAGTGCATGGTCTGATTCAGACGAACGAGAAAGAACAGGTAACGAAACAGATGGTCAATATCGAAATTAACGGCAAGCCGCTCCAGGTTCCGCAGGGAACCATGGTTATCGAAGCCGCTGATGCCGCCGGTATGACGATTCCACGTTTCTGTTATCACCGCAAACTGTCGGTTGCCGCCAACTGCCGCATGTGTCTGGTGGACATCGAAAAAATGCCCAAGCCGGTGCCGGCCTGCGCCACCCCGGTCACCGATGGCATGAAGATCCTGACCCATTCAGCTAAAGCGCTGGATGCGCAAAAAAGCGTAATGGAATTCCTGCTTATCAATCACCCGCTGGACTGTCCCATCTGCGATCAGGGCGGCGAGTGCGAGTTGCAGGACATCGCCATGGGCTTTGGTTCTGATACCAGCCGCTATAAGGAAGCCAAGCGTGTGGTGCTGGACAAAGACATCGGTCCGCTGATTGCTACGGAAATGACCCGCTGTATTCACTGTACCCGTTGTGTGCGTTTTGGCCAGGAAATCGCCGGGGTGATGGAACTGGGTGCGGCGGGGCGCGGCGAGCACATGCGCATCGGCGCCTACATGGAACGGGCGGTGAATTCCGAAATGTCGGGTAATGTGGTGGACCTCTGTCCGGTAGGCGCACTGACCTCGAAACCCTATCGCTATCACGGTCGTCCCTGGGAAAATAAATCCACTGACAGCATCGCCGCCCACGACTGCCTCGGCTCCAATATTCATATTCAGGTGCGGCGCAACAGGGTCATGCGGGTGCTGCCGCGTGACAACGAAGCCATTAACGAGTGCTGGCTTTCCGATCGGGATCGCTACAGTTACACCGCACTGGAAAGTGAGGCGCGCCTGAGCCAGCCGATGATCAGGCAAGGTGATGAGTGGAAGACGGTGGACTGGCCCACCGCCCTGAATTACGCAGTGGACGGTCTCAAGGCCGTGATAAACAAATATGACGCCCACCATCTGGGCGCGCTGGTTTCGCCCTCCAGTACGCTGGAAGAAATGTATCTGTTACAGAAACTGATGCGCGGACTGGGTTGCGACAACATCGAACATCGCCTGCGCCAGCAGGATTTCAGCAGCGACAAGGTCGGCGGTGCTTATCCGCTATTGGGCCTGACTGTCTCTGAGCTGGAAAACCTGGATGCCGCCCTGTTGATTGGCTCCTGCATCCGTAAAGATCAGCCTGTCGCCGCGCATCGCCTGCGCAAGGCGGCGCTTAAGGGCGCAAACATCATGGCGATCAATGCGCTGGATTATGATTTTAATTTCCCCCTGGCCGAGACGCTGGTGGTTTCACCGACTGAGATGCTGCGTTCCCTGGCGGCGGTCTGCAAGGCCCTGCTGGAATCCAGTGGCGGGACGATGCCGGAGGGCCTGTCGGCCTTGCTGGAGAAGGTGGAGGTCAACGATACGCATCGTGCGATCGCAACACACCTGCAGGCTGCGGACAAGGCTGCGATTTTGATTGGCACCCAGGCCATGGGACAGAATGAACTGGCCGCGATTCGCGCCCTGGCCGGGGTGATTGCAGAGAACAGCAACGCCAGCCTGGGTTGCCTGAGCGAGGGCGCCAATGCCATGGGCGGCTGGCTGGCGGGTGCGCTGCCGCATCAGGGACCAGCGGGGGCTGAATTGGCGAACGACAAAACCCCACTGCTGGAAAAAAATCTGATGGCCTGTGTGCTGCTAAATGTAGAGCCGGAACGCGACTGCGCCAACGCCCATGCCGCGCATGATGTCATGCGCCATGCCGAGTTTGTCATTAGTATGACGTCTTTTGTCAGTGATAACATGAAGGCCTTCGCCGATGTGTTACTGCCGGTTGCCGCCTTTGCCGAAACCTCCGGCACCTTTGTTAACGGGGCAGGGGAGTGGCAGAGTTTTAGCGGCGCCTGTACGCCTGCGGCTGAAGCGCGCCCGGGCTGGAAAGTATTACGCGTGCTGGGCAACCTGTTTGAACTCGATGGTTTTGACTATTTGTCATCGGAAGACGTGCGGGACGAACTCAGGACAGCGTGCGAGGGCGTCGAACTTTCCGCTTCCAGCCCATGGCACTGCCCGACCCTGGCTGGCGGGGGTACGGGCCTGCAACGTATCGGCCACCTGCCCCTGTATGCGGTGGACATGCTGGTGCGTCACGCCCGACCGTTGCAGGATACCAGCGATGCGATTGCCGCCGCGATTTACCTGAACGCAGTCACCGCGCAGCGCGCCGGCGTGGCGGATGAAAACAGTGCGCTGGCCGTGCAGGGCAGTTGCAGCATCACCCTGCCGCTGGTGATTGATGAATCGATACCGGATGACTGCGTTATGATTCCCGTGGCGCTGGAAGAAACCGCAGCACTGGGTGCGGCCTACGGGCCGATTGAATTACGCAAGGTCGGTTAATCTTATGCCAGTTAAATTGATGCCAATTAGCCTGATGAAGGCGCAATCCAGACAAGGCAAGCCCAAAGCATGATTGAGTGGATAACATCACTATTAAGTTTCCTGCCATCAGAACTGGTGACGGTGATTACGATTCTGATCAAGATCGTGATTATTGTACTGCCGCTGATGCTGGCGGTCGCCTATCTGACCTATGCCGAGCGCAAGGTCATCGGCGCCATGCAGGTGCGTCTGGGGCCGACCCGGGTGGGCTGGAACGGAACGTTACAGCCCATTGCCGATGCTATGAAGCTGATGATGAAGGAAATCATCATTCCGACCAATGCCAGCAAGTTTCTGTTCCTGCTTGCGCCTTTGTTATTGATCGGTCCGGCGCTGGCCGCCTGGGCGGTGATTCCCTTTGATGCTGAAATGGTGCTGGCGGATATCAACGCCGGCCTGCTCTATGTTCTGGCCGTGACTTCCATCGGCGTCTATGGCGTGATCATCGCCGGCTGGTCGTCCAATTCAAAATACGCCCTGCTGGGAGCGATGCGTTCAGCGGCCCAGATCGTTTCCTATGAGATCGCCATGGGCTTTGCCCTGGTGGGCGTGTTGATGGCGGCAGGCAGTCTTAATTTCGGCGACATCGTGCGTGGACAGGAAGGCTACGGTTTTGCCAGCTGGTATATGTGGCCGTTGCTGCCGCTGTTCGTGGTCTATTTTATTTCCGGTGTGGCCGAAACCAACCGTGCGCCCTTTGACGTGGCCGAGGGCGAATCGGAAATCGTCGCCGGTTTCCATGTTGAATATTCAGGTATGCCCTTTGCCGTGTTCTTCCTGGCCGAATACGCCAATATGATTCTGATTGCCGGTCTGGCTGCGGTGATGTTCCTCGGTGGCTGGCTCTCGCCGCTGGTCGGACTGCTGCCGGATTCGGTATTTGAGATACCGGTGCTTGGTTTGCTGCTGGACAGCGGTATCCACTGGTTCCTGCTCAAGATTGCCGTGTTCCTGTTTTTCTTCCTCTGGTTCCGGGCCACGTTTCCACGTTATCGTTATGATCAGATCATGCGTCTGGGCTGGAAGGTTTTTATTCCGATAACCATTTTCTGGTTGCTGGTGCTTGGCATTGCCATTCTGGCTGGTCTGCCACCCTGGTTTGCTGCGGCATAGGACAGGGGACGGGAAAATATGAAACATTTTGCACAATTCATGAAAAGCCTGTTCCTGCTGGAACTGCTCAAGGGTCTGAGCGTAACCGGACTCTATTTTTTCAGGCGCAAGTTCACTCTGCGTTATCCGGAAGAACGCACTCCCCTGTCGCCGCGTTTTCGCGGCCTGCATGCGTTACGCCGTTATCCCAACGGCGAGGAACGCTGTATCGCCTGCAAACTGTGCGAGGCGGTTTGCCCGGCATTGGCGATTACAATTGAATCGAAAGAACGCGAGGATGGCACACGCCGCACCACGCGCTATGACATCGATCTGACCAAGTGTATTTTCTGTGGTTTCTGCGAAGAATCCTGCCCGGTGGATTCTATAGTCGAAACGCATATTTTTGAATATCACGGCGAGGAACGCGGTGACCTGTACATGACCAAGGAAAAACTGCTGGCAGTGGGCGACAGGTATGAAGCCGAGATTGCGCGCGCCCGCAAACAGGATGCGAAGTATCGCTAACCAGGTGAACAGATAAATGGGTTTTGAAAAAATTATTTTTTATGTCTTCAGCGCGCTGCTTATCGCCAGCGCCGGCATGGTGATCACGGTGCGCAACCCGGTCAAGGCGGCGCTGTTCCTGGTCCTGGCGTTCTTTGCCAGTGCGGTGGTCTGGCTGCTGATGGAGGCCGAATTTCTCGCTATCGTGCTGGTGCTGGTCTATGTTGGCGCGGTGATGGTGCTGTTCCTGTTCGTGGTGATGATGCTGGATATCAACATCGAACGCATGCGCGCCGGTTTTATCCGTTACCTGCCGTTAGGCATTATCGTGGCGCTGGGCATGGCCGGAATGCTGATCTGGATTGTCAGCGGCGATGGCAGTGCGTTTGACCACAGCGTGGTGCGTGATGCGTCCTATAACAATACCCAGGAACTGGGCCGGGTGCTGTACACGGACTATGTCTATGCCTTCGAGATTGCCGCCGTGATCCTGCTGGTGGCGATTATCGCCGCGATTACCCTGACACTGCGCCGACGGCCGAATACCAAACACCAGAAAATTGAAGATCAGATCGCGGTGAAACGCCATGATCGTGTGCGCATGGTGAAAATGAAGACAGAGGAGAGGAAATAAGATGCCTGAATTGTCTGATTATCTGATCCTCGGCGCGATTCTGTTTTCACTTAGCATCGCCGGCATTTTTCTTAATCGCAAAAATGTGATCATCCTGCTGATGTCGATTGAACTGATGCTGCTGGCGGTGAATATGAACTTTATCGCCTTTTCGCATTTTCTCAATAATATCGAGGGTCAGGTGTTCGTGTTCTTCATCCTCACGGTAGCGGCGGCGGAAGCGGCCATTGGTCTGGCGATTCTGGTGGTGTTGTTCCGTAATCGGCGCAGCATCAATGTCGAAGAACTGGATACACTGAAAGGTTAGAGCACTAGAGATGGAAAATATGCAGACCATTTATCTGTTGATCGTACTGGCGCCGCTGCTGGGCGCGGTGCTGGCCGGCGTCTTTGGCCGCCAGCTCGATCGTGCTGCTGCGCACTGGGTCGCGATTATCGGTGTTGGCGTCAGTTGCCTGCTGTCCCTGTATGTGTTCAAGGATACAGTCATTGATGGCGCGGCCACCTTTAATGGCACTGTCTATACCTGGATGGTTAGCGACGGCGTGCGCTTCGAAGTTGGCTTCCTGATCGACAAGTTATCCGCCATGATGATGGTGGTCGTGACTTTCGTCTCACTGATGGTGCATATCTACACCGTCGGTTACATGCAGGACGATCCGGGTTACAAGCGTTTCTTCAGCTATATTTCCCTGTTTACTTTTTCCATGCTGATGCTGGTGATGTCCAACAACTTCATGCAGTTGTTCTTCGGCTGGGAAGCGGTGGGGCTGGTCTCCTATTTGTTGATCGGCTTCTGGTACAAAAAAGAAACGGCGATTTACGCCAACCTCAAGGCCTTCCTGGTCAATCGCGTGGGCGATTTTGGTTTCCTGTTAGGGATTGCCGGGGTGCTGATGTATTTCGGCACACTGGATTATATGGAAGTCTTCAACAATGCCAGCATACTTAATGGCCAGACCATCGAGATATTTGGCGGTCAGGCGTGGTCGGTTGCGACGCTGATTTGTATTCTGCTGTTCATCGGCGCCATGGGTAAATCAGCGCAGGTGCCGTTGCATGTCTGGCTGCCGGATTCCATGGAAGGCCCGACGCCGATCTCAGCTCTGATCCATGCTGCGACCATGGTTACCGCCGGTATTTTCATGGTCGCGCGTATGTCGCCATTATTCGAGCTCTCAGAAACCGCGTTAACCGTGGTTATGGTGATCGGCGCGACCACTGCACTGTTCATGGGCCTGCTGGGGCTGGTGCAGAATGACATCAAGCGTGTGATCGCCTATTCCACCCTGTCGCAACTGGGTTACATGACCGTGGCGCTGGGCGCATCAGCCTATGCCGCCGGTATTTTTCATCTTATGACCCACGCCTTTTTCAAGGCGCTACTGTTCCTCGCTGCAGGTTCGGTGATCATCGCCATGCATCATGAGCAGGACATGCGCAAGATGGGTGGACTGCGCAAGTACATGCCCATCACCTGGATTACCTCGCTGGTCGGTTCGCTGGCGCTGATCGGTACGCCCGGGTTCTCCGGCTTTTTCTCCAAGGATTCGATTATCGAAGCGGTCGGCGAGTCCAGCCTGGCCGGTTCCGGCTATGCCTACGTGGCTGTCGTACTGGGCGTCTTCATTACCGCGCTTTACAGTTTCCGTATGTACTTCATGGTCTTCCATGGCAAGGAACGCATGGATGAGCATACCCGCGAACATCTGCATGAAACGCCCAAAGTTGTGACTCTGCCCCTGATCGCGCTGGCGATCCCGTCAGTATTTATCGGCTTCTTTTATGTTGACAGCATGGCCTTCGGTGATTTCTTCGGTGATGCGATTTTTGTTCTGCCGCAACATGATGTGCTGGGCGAACTGAGCCATGAATTCCATGGCGCCTTTGCCATGGTCTTACATTCATTTTCCACCTTGCCGTTCTGGATGGCTGCATCCGGTGTCTTCACGGCCTGGTTCCTGTATATGAAGCGCCCGGATATTCCCGATACCATTCGCAACAAACTGTCGCTTGTTTACAGCGTCCTGGTGAACAAGTACGGCTTTGATCGTTTCAATGAAATATTTTTTGCTGGCGGTGGCAGACTGCTGGGCAAGGTATTGTGGAAAGCGGGTGATGTGTTTTTGATTGATACGCTAGTCATCAATGGTTCTGCGAACACGGTGGGCTGGTTCTCGGGACTCGTGCGCCGCATCCAGACCGGCTACCTGTACACCTATGCCTTTGCCATGATCATCGGCCTGATGGTCCTGCTGGCCATTTTTGTTCTCTAACCAGGATTATGTTTAATGTTTTCTGATTGGCCACTTCTGAGTCTTGTTATATGGACACCTATCCTTGGGGGGATTGCGGTGCTGTCTGCAAACAGCGACTCGCAGAAGACGGTGGCGCGCGGACTGGCCTTGCTGTTTTCGATAATAACGTTCGTACTTTCCATCCCTTTATATACGGCCTTTGATACCGGCACGGCGGCAATGCAGTTTGTCGAAGGGCCGGTAGCCTGGATTCCCCACTTTAATATCTATTACAACCTCGGTGTGGACGGTATTGCTATGCCGTTGATCCTGTTGACCAGCTTCATGACCGTACTGGTGGTGCTGGCCGGCTGGGAAGTGATTAAGGAACGGGTGGCCCAGTACATGGCAGCCTTCCTGATCATGGAGGGCTTGATGATTGGCGTGTTCGCTGCGCTGGATGCCGCCCTGTTCTACGTGTTCTGGGAAGCGATGCTGATACCGATGTTCCTGATCATCGGTATCTGGGGTGGGCCGCGCCGGGTCTATGCCACCCTGAAGTTTTTCATTTATACATTTTTCGGCTCGGTATTCATGCTGGTGGCGCTGCTGTATCTGTATTTCCAGACCGACAGCTTCCTGATTGCCGATTTCCATAACTATCATTTAGATATGCTTCCGCAGTTGCTGATCTTCCTGGCCTTTTTAATTGCCTTTGCGGTCAAGGTACCGATGTGGCCGGTGCACACCTGGTTACCGGATGCCCACGTCGAAGCGCCTACCGGCGGTTCGGTGATCCTTGCGGCTATTATGCTCAAACTGGGCGCCTACGGTTTCCTGCGTTTTTCCCTGCCGATTACACCGGACGCCAGCCAGGAACTGGACTGGCTGATGATCAGCCTGTCGCTGATTGCGGTGGTCTATATTGGCTTTGTCGCGCTGGCGCAGCAGGATATGAAAAAGCTGATCGCCTATTCGTCTATTGCCCACATGGGCTTTGTCACCCTTGGCTTTTTCATCGCCTGGCGCATCTTTAATAATACCGGCAGCCTCGAAGGCGCGGCTATGGGCCTCGAGGGTGGTATTGTGCAGATGATTTCCCACGGCTTTATCTCCGGCGCCATGTTCCTCTGTGTCGGTGTGCTCTACGATCGTATGCATAGCCGACAGATCAACGACTACGGCGGTGTTGCCAATACCATGCCCATGTTTGCTGCCTTCATGGTGCTGTTTTCCATGGCCAATGCCGGCCTGCCGGGCACCTCCGGGTTTGTCGGTGAGTTCATGGTTATCCTCAGCAGCTTCAAGGCGAACTTCTGGTTTGCCTTCCTCGCCGCGACTACCCTGATACTGGGGGCGGCTTATACCCTGTGGATGGTCAAGCGGGTAATCTTTGGTGAGGTAGCCAATGACAAGGTGGCCGCGCTGGAAGATATCAATAAACGCGAATTTTTTATTCTGGGCATACTGGCGGTTGCCGTACTGCTGTTCGGTCTCTGGCCTGCGCCGCTGCTGGAAGTGATGGAACCCACGGTCAATAACCTGTTGCAACATATGATGCAGTCCAAGCTGTAAACACGATAATGGCAATATAAAATGAATTTTGAAATGCCCAATTTTCTCCTGGCCCTTCCCGAGATATTTGTTCTCGGCATGGCCTGTGTGCTGTTGCTGATTGATCTGTTTCTCAAGGATCAGGATCGTTACCTGACCTACCTGCTGTCCCTGTTAACCCTGGTGCTGGCGGCGGTTCTGACCCTCCACGGTTACAGCGATGAACGGCTGACGACTTTCAATGGCGCCTATGTGGCTGATGCCATGAGTCATGTACTCAAACTCGGCGTTTATTTTGCCGTGTTCGTAGTCTTTGTTTATGCAAAGGATTACCTGCGCGACCACGACATGTTCAAGGGCGAGTTCTATACGCTGGGACTGTTCGGTATGCTGGGCATGATGATCATGATCTCAGCCCACAGCCTGTTGACGCTTTATCTGGGGCTGGAACTGCTGTCCCTGTCCCTGTATGCGATGGTCGCCATGCAGCGGGATTCGGCCCGCGCCTCGGAAGCGGCGATGAAATATTTTGTCCTCGGCGCGATTGCTTCCGGCATGTTGCTCTACGGCATGTCCATGATTTATGGCGTCACCGGCACACTGGATCTGGACGGCATCGCCAGCCGCACGGCGACGGCAGATCCCATCCTGCTGGCTTTCGGCCTGGTCTTCCTGCTGGTCGGCACGGCGTTCAAACTGGGGGCGGTGCCTTTTCACATGTGGGTGCCGGATGTGTATCACGGCGCGCCCACGGCGGTTACGCTTTACATCGGCAGCGCACCCAAAATCGCCGCCTTTGCCATGCTGGTGCGCCTGCTGGTGGACGGGCTGATTGACCTGCATGATCAATGGCAGGGAATATTGATTATCCTCGCGGTGTTGTCCATGGCGATCGGTAATATCGTCGCTATTGCCCAGACCAACCTCAAGCGCATGCTGGCCTATTCGACCATTTCCCATGTCGGTTTTCTAATCCTGGGTATATTGACCGGCACGCAGAGTGGTTTTTCCGCTTCCATGTTCTATGCCCTGACCTATGTGCTTATGGCGCTGGGCGGTTTCGGCATGATTATCCTTCTTGGTCACAGGGGCTTTGAAGCCGACAGGCTGGATGATTTCAGGGGACTCAACAAACGCAGCCCCTGGTATGCATTTATGATGTTGATCCTGATGTTCTCCATGGCTGGGGTGCCGCCTTTCCTCGGCTTCTGGGCCAAACTGGCGGTTCTTGAGGCAGTCGTCGCCGTTGACATGCTCTGGCTGGCCGTGGTCGGCGTGGTTTTTTCTATCATCGGTGTCTTCTATTATCTGCGCATCATCAAACTGATGTATTTCGATGAACCGACGAGTGAAGAAGAACTGGAATGCAGCGCAGACATGCGCCTGATGATAAGCGCGAACAGCCTGATGGTGCTGGGCATCGGCCTGTTTCCTGGTGCGCTGATGGCGGTGTGTGCGGCTGCATTTTCTGCAACTTAAGCTTGCTAAATAGTAGCTGCCCGTTTAGAATGCCCACCTTCTGATGCGGGGTGGAGCAGCCTGGTAGCTCGTCGGGCTCATAACCCGAAGGTCGTTGGTTCAAATCCAGCCCCCGCTACCAAATAGTGCAAAAGGCCAGAGCTAACCCTCTGGCCTTTTTTATTAAAAATAAAAACCACGTCCTTAGGACGTGGTATAGGTTCGAAGGCTCTAGCCTTTAGAACCTGAGACTGCTCATGCATCCTAATACGTGTTGTTGCCACGACACGAAATTAGGAGAA
>Ga0316207_10002553_pt1 | contig 18454 bp, 21 predicted proteins | sample 6weekpyrite_MG_FD_204943 | JGI IMG/M metagenome (GOLD analysis project Ga0316207, IMG submission 204943) | Microbial mat bacterial communities from mineral coupon in-situ incubated in ocean water Damariscotta River, Maine, United States -... | ecosystem: Environmental > Aquatic > Marine >...
TAAATATTGCCAGGCGGCCTCGGCATCATGATAGGTACCTTGTTCGGTTGGTTTTCCTTCGCTGCGACCATAACCGCGATAGTCGAAGATAAGGCTTGAAAAGCCCAGCTCATTGAACAACGCCAGGCTTGAAATGCGATTGCTGATATTGCCGGCATTGCCATGACAAAACAGGATCACGCCCCGTTCATTCACGACAGGCAGGTACCAGGCATCAAGATGCAAACCATCTGCGGTGGTGAGGCTGACTGAGTTGTAGTTGAACCCGGCTGATGCTGGTGTCGCATCATTGCTTGCGCCAGGGTGTTCGGGCAGATAAAGCATGCCTGCCTGATTAAAATAAAGGTTTAATAATATTGCCGCATAACCGGCGACCAATAGCAGTAAAAGACTGGTTACAGCACCTGACTCTAAAAATCTTGGCATGGCAGCGATCACCTCTGGCTAAGGCTATACTTTTACTCTAGCAGTGCTTGGCGTAAAGCAACACTGGCGCTAAGCCAATCAATTAAAACGGTCAGGAATTAATGAGGGGTTAGTAGGGATAAATGGGGGCAGAGCAATGGAAAGGCTGGGCTTAGGGCAAACGTTTGTCTAATATCAGATAAACACTTACTCTTATATTTAAACTCGCGGCCTGATTTTGAACAGCACCGAAAAACAAAGGCTTAGGTAAGGCGGAATATTCAACACTTCCAAACGGAAAGGGAAATGTAATGAGCGCTCACGCTGACAAAACGCAAAAAGAGAATAGCCATTCTGATGCAAATGAAGTTTCGCAAAAACAGAGTGGCAGTGACTCGGCATTTCAGTTTATAGATAATCGTGCTGAATCCAAGGCACAAGCAATACTTCAAAAGATGGCGGCTGAGAGTCCACAGCAAAGGCAAACCGCGCAGATGCAGGCGGTGGTCGACAGTCATACCATCAATCAACCATCGGCCCTTCAGAAAAAAGAAAACAATACCGGCCTGCCAGATAATCTGAAATCAGGCATGGAGAAGCTGTCAGGCATTAGTCTGGACGAGGTTAAGGTGCACCAGAATTCTGCTAAACCCGCCGAGGTGGGCGCGCATGCCTATGCACAGGGCACGGATATCCATGTGGCACCCGGGCAGATGCAGCATTTGCCGCACGAGGCCTGGCATGTGGTGCAGCAGGCCCAAGGCCGGGTTCAGCCCACAACCTCGGTGGCGGGGATGGCCGTCAATGATAATCCATCACTAGAAAAAGAGGCCGATGTGATGGGGGCTAAGTCGCTGCAGATGAAGGCCGAGACGGGGACTGATAAACACAATAAAACTATCGATGCCGTTTCTCAGGTTGCACAACGCCTGGAAGGCGATGATAAGGTGAATCTGCCGGCATTGTTCAGTGCGTCTAATTTGCAGTTTACGACCAAGGCCGCAGGCAGAACGCCAACCTTTTATTTTGATGATGGCACGCAGACCGGACGGTTGAGAACAGATCATTCAAATGGCCCTGCAATATATGTCGATGCCTATCGACGTTCACATTTCTTTTTTCCTTCGGCTTCTCTACGAGCAACGTTTAAACAAAATCTGGCGGATGGTCAAACCCTGGCCGAGCAAGAAGGCACACCGGCGACACGTACCGCGGGTAGTTTTCATTATGAAGTAAGTATCGATGCCAGTGGTAAAAAGCAGGGCGTTGGTCACGCTAGTGGTGGCAAGCTGGTTTTAAATGCGGGTTCGTTTAGTGATGCACAACTAAAAATTATTTATAACCGCATCAACAATAATACGGATGCATTAAAAATCCCTTGGGATGATTTACCTTAAAAAATAACAGGATCACAACTCAATAGAGGTGCCAAAATGGCGACAAAGCTGGAAGAGGAAGAGTATCTGTATAGGCGTGCGATTGATATTATCGAATCGGCTGACACGGATTCGGTGAAGGAGAATATGTTATTCGAGGAGGTGTGGACGCCTTTAGCCGTGTTGTATGAAGATCGAATCAAAACGCTTGCTGTGGAATAATTTTCATTATAATTAAGGATGATGCGACAGTTGATTCAGGGACATAGGTGTGGGGGTGGTTAAATGATTGGTTATGTAACACTAGGGTCAAACAAGATAGCAGTGGCCGCTGGATTTTATGATGATCTGCTAAAAGAATTCGGTGCTGCGCGGGTAATGGAGTCTGATGCTTTTGTGGCCTGGGGTCGTGGCAATGAATCGCCGGTGCTTTCTGTGATCAAACCTGATGATGGCAAGACGGCCACGGTCGGTAACGGGGTGATGGTTGCGCTTCGGGCAGATAGCACTGAACTGGTAGATGCCTTGCACACAAAAGCCTTATCTCTTGGTGCTGTTAACGAGGGTGATCCAGGCCTGCGAGCAGGGGGTTTTTACTGTGCCTATTTTCGCGATCTGGATGGCAATAAATTAAATTTTTTCTATCATCCATAACATGGTAAAAAGTATTTTCACAAGGCTGAACCATGACGGATAAAATCAGACTTGTTTGCCCAAGCTGCAATACCATTAATCAGTTTCCAAGCCCTCGCCTGAGCGATAATCCTAAGTGTGCGCAATGCAAGGCAGCGTTGATGCAGGGTGAGCCAGTGACCGTCAATGGCGATTCATTGAGTCGAAACATACAAAACAGCGGTGTTGCCGTGTTGGTCGACTTCTGGGCGCCATGGTGCGGGCCGTGCAAATCATTCGCCCCGGTATTCAAAAATTTTGCCCGCAAGGCCGAACCCAATCTGCGACTGCTTAAAATCGATACTGAAGCCAACCAGGCGGCCGCGGCAAAATATGCGATACGCTCCATACCAACCCTGGTGTTGTTTAAAGATGGCAAGGAAGTGAAAAGAATGTCTGGCGTCATGAATGAAATGCAACTACAGCAGTGGCTTAGTCAGTATTAACGGGTTTGTCAGCCGCGCACAAATACCGCCTGTCGCGGATAGGTTTCAGAAGGTATTTGGTCTAGCAGAAAAGAAGTAAGGTCCTCACGGGAGATCTTACTCATCTGCCCCATCTTTAAATCGACGCTCGCAGTAACCTTGTTGATAATAGGGGCGTCCTGGGTGAGGCGCGAGGGTTTAGCAATCGCCCAGTCGAGCTGGTTCTCTATTATCAATTGTTTTAGTTCCATGCTGTCGGTCAGCATGGCAAAATATTTTTTGTGAAAACTTCGGTCTGTGACCCCGCAGCCACCAAAGATTGCGATTGTCGGATAATTGTTTATGGTTTTCTTAACCAGGATCATCCACCGAGAACATGCTCCAGGGGTAGGTGATAAATAGTTGGCCCTCTGCGCCTTCCTCACCATGGGCAAGGTCAAAGCGGATGACCACCCCGGATAACACCAGCCGCGCACCGATGCCATAGCTGCTGCGACCATCTTTTCATAGATCACTAAAATGGTCTGCCACCATACCTCGCTCCCAAAAGGCGGCTAACTGGATGTCTGTACGTACACCCTTGGCAACATAGATATTGAATGGGGTATGTTCATCGGTGAGATTCCAGCGGTATTCGGCGCCATAGAACAAGGCCTGGCCGGCATAGTAGCGCCCGTTATCAAAAGAGCGCAGTCGCTGGGTGCCACCCAATGCTGAGGCTGTACCAAAACGATTGTTATCAAGCGCGCTTGCCAAGAATTTTGCATCGGCGAACTGGCAGACATCGAAGTCTGGCCACGCTAGGTATTGACTGTAATCGAGACCATGACGTTGTTGCAGCAATGTGAGATCGGTTAAACCTTCACGGGTTACGTGGGCACGGGAGTGGAACTGATTCAGAGCTAGGGTATCCCAGCGGCGCATGGGAAAATAACTGGTGAGGTTATAGTCATTGACAAAATATTCACTGAAATCAGCTTTATTATTACTGGGCAGCCGAATGGTGAACTATTTTTGCTTGGATGCAAGCTGCACAGTTGAATATGATGCTCATCAAAATATATAAACATCTACTGAGGCAAATCACTTACTCTGATACTTGATTTATTTCTCAGAATTAGTTCAATATTGAGTAACTACTGTAGTGCTTGCTCAGTAATTTTCTTCCCAGCTGATGTAATTTTCAAGTTCCTGAATTTTTATTTCGTGACCACGGATAATTTCCTTGACCACATCACCTAGTGAAATCATGCCGACTAATTTGTCACCATGCATCACCGGAAGATGACGAATTTTCTTTTCAGTCATCAGTGCCATGCAATCGTTTGTGCTCTGCTCACTGTGTGTAACTAAGACCTGGCGGGTCATGATGTCCTTAACCAGGGTGTCTTTAGATGTGCGGCCCTTGAGGATGACTTGTCTGGCGTAGTCTCGCTCAGAGAATATGCCAACTAACCTGTCATCCTTAACCACGGCTAGGGCGCCGACACCTTTTTCTTCCATCAGGGTGATTGCATCCAATACACTTTGCTCGGGATGTGCGTGCCAGACATGGTTGCCCTTGGTGTTAAGTAGTGTGCCGACTGTGCTCATGACATATCTCCTTGAAGATTAATCCATACTATTATTATCGGGTATTAGCAGGTAAATCTTGAATAAGGATATTGTGGAATTGGTAGGGCTGTGCGGGGTCAGTGCTTCTTAAATATAACTAATAAAAAATATTCTCTACTAAACAGCAAGATAATAGGAATTGCTGTCATTGATTCATGTCCTTGAGCGGGCTAGATATAGTGTCTGGCCAGGCTAAGGATTGTGATGAACTCAATAGAAACTAACTTGGTTTTATTAGTCGAGTTGTTTGCCCTTAAGAAAATCGGCTAGCTTACGGTCAACTTTTTGTATGTGCTTAATCAGCCAGTCTTTGAGAAAGTCCATTAGTTCGTTGGTGATGTCAGCTTCGCCTTGTTTATACTGACTGGAAAGCTGTTGCATAGTTTGTTTAAACTTTTCGTGTGCTTGTATATGGTTGACGTAGTCAGGGTATCTGAAGGCATACATGAGTTCTTCTTCGACATAGAAGTGAGTCTTTGTGTACTGGATTAGACCTTCCAATACTTGTCCAACCAAGTGTCTGCTTGAGTCGCCATCAACTAGCCCCTGAAGCGTATTGATATATTCAATGAGTATTGCATGCTCTCTATCCATTAAGCGATTGCCAACATGTAACTTCTCGTCAAACGTCATTGTGCTCATAAAATATTCACTTTATATGCGGTTGGATAATTAAAGCTAGTGTACGGGATATTTTTGCACAGGGTCAATGATAGAGAGGAGTAAAGTAATTTCTACAGCACCTCTGAACAGACTTGTAATGTGCTTTATCAGAATTAGCAGGGCTACAAATAATAACCAGTTATTTAATCGACGATTTATATTTGTATAAACATTTTCTCTATTTACGTATAGCCAGCTAGTTTCTTTTTGTGTTCCTCTAGCCCTTCCCAAAATGCCGCGACACCTTCAAGCATTTCATTGCCATCATAGATGAACTTGTCTTCATCGATAAAGCGGGAAAAGTAGAGTTCTTCCAATTCTTCCTGAGTATGGGCGGCGTGTTGTGCTTCTATTTTGGCATGCCAGGTGAAAAAACCCAGTGGCAGTTCTGCGTCGTTGAGAAAATTGTATTTCTCAAAGCCGCTGACCAATTGGTCCCAGAAGCCGGCGGCGGCCCAATTTTCTACCGCATAACTTGAGGCTTGTGAGGTCATATAGTCTTCGCTTCCGTAGAGGCGGGCAAGTTCATCGCAATAAAATAGTGTTGAAGTACTGCCGTGGTGTCGTTTGCCAATGTCGTTAAAGCCCATGCCGAGTTTTTCTGCCATTTTTAACAGCCATTCAAAGTGGGCCGCCTTGAAGTGGAAGGCGCCACCTTCGACACTGCCTTCGATTGATACGAGTTCAGGCTTGTCGCCCTGGTCGTTGGCGCCCGGTTTTGTCTTGCTAGATTTAAACACTACACCTATTTCATTTGCGAGGATTTCCTTGGATGCACGCATGCCTTCGATGCTGTCGGCGTTGATGGTCTTTTTCAGTTGGGCGATCAGAAACAGGTTGGAAAAGGTGGAGAACTGCACCACAAAATCTTTAATCTGTGTTTCACTGATATCACCTTCTTCAAACCAGGCGCAATATTCATTATTGGTAATGATGCGATGGTGTAATAGTTCAGCATCAATACGTTTTTGAAAGTTTAAAAACTGTTTCGCCCTTTCTATGTTGTAGCCGGGTTGTTGGTCCATGATCGCCTGCAAGGAAGCTTCGCTGAGTCCTGCAATGTCGTTGTCATTGGCGAAACTGGTGAGTGATGTGTTGGCTTTCATGGTTAGCCCCTCTGTTTATTCGTTGTCCGGTTGGTTTTCTGGCGCGGCGTTGGCAAAGGCTTCTAGCGCCATGCAGTTGCTGTAGATTCTAGCCAGGGTGGTGAAGCTGCTGATGTCGCATTCAAAACGTATGGCGTTGTAGATTTGCGGAATCAGACACAGGTCGGCCATGCTAGGTTTGTTGTCATAACAAAATGGACTGTCGTGGCCGCTGGTTGTGAGTCTATTTTCAATTGCGGCCAGTCCTTCAGTGACCCAATGTTGATACCAGATCTGGCGGGCAGAATCATCTAGATCGAGTTCATCTTTTAGATAGGCATGCACGCGCAGGTTATTGAGTGGGTGAATATCACAACAGACCATCAGTGCCAGTGAGCGAACCCAGGCGCGGGCGCTGGGTGTGCCTGGCAGCAGTGGCGGTGCTGGGTAGCTTTCGTCCAGATATTCGATAATGGCTATTGACTGGGTGATGGGGTTTTCATCCTGGCCGGTCAGCAATGCCGGTATCAGGCCTTGAGGGTTGAGTTGGCGATAGGCTTCGAGGTGTTGTTCGCCACCGTCTTTAAGCAGGTGGACGAAATGGCTGTGATAATCCAGGCCTTTAATATTTAGCGCGATGCGCACCCGATAGGCGGCGGAGCTGCGGAAGTAGGTGTAAAGGCCCAGGCCGTTCATGGCTGCACTACCTGGTCGATGGCGCCGAAGATGGAGTGTTTGTCCTGATCAAACATTTCTATGCGCATTTGGTCGCCATGTTTTAAAAATGGTGTGCTGACTTCGCCGTTGTTGATAATTTCCAGCACCCGCTTTTCAGCCAGACAAGAACAGCCGCGTGCAAGGTCTTCATTGGAGACGGTGCCGGAACCAATGATGCAGCCTGCACCTAGTGGTCGCGTGGCGGCGGCATGTTGAATCAGGCGGGCGAAATCGAATTGCATATTTTGACCGGCATCGGGATTGCCTAACAGCTCGCCGTTGAGATGGCTAAGCAAGGGCAGGTGTACCTTATTGGCCTGCCAGGCATTGCCCAGTTCATCGGGCGTGACCGCAACCGGCGAAAAGGCTGTGGGTGGTTTGCCATGCATGAAGCCAAAGCCTTTGGCCAATTCAGCAGGGATAAGATTGCGCAGCGAGACATCGTTAACCAGCATGATTAATTTAATGTGACGGCCAGCGTTGCCTGCATCTATGCCTTGGCTGACATCGTCGGTGATCACGGCAACCTCGGCTTCCAGGTCGATGCCCCAGGCTTCATCGGCAGCTACGATGGGGTCACGTGGGCCGAGCATGAAATCAGAACCGCCTTGATACATGAGTGGGTCGTCATAAAAACTTTCTGGCACCTCTGCGCCACGGGCTTTGCGTACCCGTTCAACATGGGGCAGGTAGGCGCTGCCATCCAACCATTGATAGGCGCGTGGCAGTGGTGCTGCCAGTTTTTCAAAGATGATGGCCTGGCTGCTGATGCTGTTGTCATTGAGCGCCTGATAACGATTGGCTAATTCGGGTGACAGCTCGGCCCAGCTCTCCAGTGCCTGTTGCAGCGTCGTGGCAATGTCGGGCACCGGGGTGTAGCGTGTCAGATCCCTATCCACAACGATCAGGGTGCCGTCGCGGCCGCCTCGCTTGAGTGTGGCCAGTTTCATTTGTCAGCTTCCTCTTTCCATGAATTAACATAGCCGTGCCATTCCACATCATCGGGGAGCTCGCTGACTTCCAGCGCATCGCGGCTATCGATCATCACTGCTACCTCGTTGGTGGCTTCGCGTTTTGTTTTTGTGCCAGCGGCCAGGGCCTTGGGGTGTGGGCCGTGGCTAAAACCGGAGGGATGAAAACTCAACATGCCGGGGTGGATGTTGTCGCGCGAGAAGAACTCGCCCATGTGATAAAAGATCACTTCGTCATAGTCTTCGTTGCTATGGAAGAACGGAACTTTAAGAGCGCCGGGGTCGCTCTCCATTGGCCGAGGACAAAAGGTGCAAACGATAAACCGCGAGGTAACAAAGGTGGCATGCGCCGATGGTGGCAGATGATAACGGTGGCTCATTAATGGGCGGATATCACGCCAGTTGATGCGCAAGGGCATCAGGGTGCCTTGCCAGCCGATGGCGTCGAGCGGGTTAAAGGGGTAGGTGATGGTGCTGATCTGATTACGGCGTTTCACCAGCACCTGCCATTTATTTTCGTCCTGCTGTTTTTTAAACATATCATTGATCTCAGGCGCGTCAAGCATGCCGGGGTCAAAGATGGCGTGGTGTCCGGTGATGCCTTTGTCAGGCAGACTGTAACTGTCGTTGCTTGCTTCGATGATCAGTACGGTGAGCATCGCATGGCTATCAATGCGCCACATTGTGCCGCGCGGGATGACGATGTAATCGCCCTCGCTGATACTGAGATGGCCGTAGTCACAATACAGCTCGCCGCTGCCTTTATGAATAAACAGCAACTCATCACCATCGGCATTGCGCAGCAGGTGATTCATTGTGCCTTGTGTGTGCCACATCCGGATCTGGGTGTGAACATTGCCGAGCAGTTGTTGCGCCTGCCACAAGCTAGTGCTTTCGACTGCCAGTTTGCTGGTGTCAAAGGCGCGTGGTCTTAGTGGGCCATCGAAGCAGGTCCAGCCTGTGGGTGGATGGGCGTGATACATCTGCGTCGCTGGGCCAAAAAATCCTTCGCGGCTCAATTCACGCTCAAAGCTGTCTTTGGGCAGATTTGCATGTGCCTGGCGTGAGCTTTTGCCCTGGATTTTGGGTAGATTGATTTCGCGAGCCATCAGATCACGCCTCGCTTCATCTGATCACGCTCGATGGATTCAAACAGGGCGCGGAAGTTGCCTTCACCAAAACCCTGGTTGCCCTTGCGTTGAATGATTTCGAAAAATATCGGCCCGATGACGGTTTGCGTAAAAATCTGTAACAACAGGCCATTATCGTTTTCGAGATCACCATCGATAAGGATGCGATGCTTATGCAAACGCTGCAGGTCCTCGCCGTGACCGGGAAGACGTTCATCAACCATTTCATAATAGCTGTCGGGCACGTCCATCATTTCAACGCCGTTGGCATGTAAGGTTACTATGCTTTGATAAATGTCGTCGGTGGTCAGGGCGATGTGTTGTATGCCTTCGCCGTGATAGGCATCGATGTATTCCTGAATTTGTGATTTGTCATCCGATGGTTCGTTGATGGGGATGCGTATCTTGCCGCAGGGGCTGGTCATGGCGCGTGACTTCAAACCGGTTGCCTGGCCGGTGATATCGAAAAAACGAATCTCTTTAAAGTTGAATAGCTTTTCATAAAACCCTGCCCAGGTGTTCATTTGGCCTTCGTGTACGTTGTGGGTCAAATGATCAACTTCTAGTAGGCCGACACCTTTGTGTTTCAGCTCGACAGCTTCGATAGGGAGAAAATCGACATCATATATTGAACCGTTTTCATAACGGTCTACCAGGTAAAGGATGCTGCCGCCTATGCCCTCGATAGCTGGAATGTTGAGTTCCATTGGCCCAATCTTGCCCTGAAAGGGTTTGGCACCAAGTTTTATCACCTGCTCGTATGTATGAGCAGCATCTCTAACGCGGATGGCAAAGGCACAACATGATGGGCCGTGCTTGTCAGCAAAGCTTTGCGCAAAGCTGTCGGGTTCATGGTTGATGATGAAGTTGATATTGCCCTGGCGATAAAGCACCACGTCTTTGGTGCGGTGGCGTGCAATGGCGCTGAAGCCCATCTGTTGGAAAAGTTTTTCCAGGGCGCGCGTATCAGGGGCGGTATATTCGACAAACTCAAAACCGTCTGTCCCCATCGGGTTGTTGATGCTAATCATGATGACACCTCACTCGCTGATGGTGAGCAGATATCCGTATCAATTAATCAGCTGCTATTCATTTTTGATCGTTTTTTTATCTTATTGTTCAGTTTTCATTTGTTGCTTCCATATATAAATATCGGCACATTTGACTGATATCCAAAGAAATAATTAATTTTTTTAAAATTTCTTGTTAAATGGAAAATTGGATTTTTAAGGTAAAGAACATTAAGTTTGTCACGGAATAGATGATTTTATGAGAGGTTTTTGTGATATTTAACGACTAAGATGAAGTTGTGAAAATAAACAGGTGTGTGAATGATGAATAAATTAATGTTGAGTGTTTTTGGATTACTGATGGCTACGGTATCGGTTCTTTCTGTACAGGCTATGGCCGAGTCAAGCATGAAAAACACAGAAATAGAAACGGCTGTATTTGCCGGTGGTTGTTTCTGGTGTACGGAAAGTGATTTTGACAAGGTTAAGGGGGTGGTGGAAACCACTTCTGGTTATATCGGTGGTCACAAAAAAAATCCAACCTATAAAGAGGTATCAGCAGGAGGGACTGGTCATACCGAGGCGGTGAAGATTGATTATGATCCAGGCCAGGTGAGTTATGCCGAGTTATTAAAGGTGTTTTGGCGAAGTATCGATCCTACAACACCAGATGCACAGTTTTGTGATCACGGTAGTCAATATCGTTCAGGTGTATTTTATCTGAATGAAGAACAAAAGAGGCTTGCTATGGAATCAAAGTCTGTGCTGGAAAAAAACAAGCCGTTTAAAGAAGCTATTGTGACCGAGATTACTGAGGCGAGCATGTTTTATCCGGCGGAGGACTATCACCAGAATTATCACGACAGAAACCCGGTGCGTTATAAATATTATCGCTGGGGTTGTGGCCGTGATGCGCGGCTGGAAGAGTTGTGGGGTGAGGGCTGAGCTATTTATTAGCTGAATGCCCCTTCGTCAGGCTGATCACTGCGATAAACCAGAAAGGCAACCACAGTCGATTCGGCGGTTTTCTCGCCATCAACATAGATAGCGCAATCGACAGTGTATTTTTTGTCATTTTTTATCTCAGTAACTTGCGCCCTTAGTTCCAGCTGTTTGTCATTTTCTGTTGGCTTCAGGTATTTGATATTCATGGAGCCAGTAGCAAATCGGTAATAGGGTTCGGATGTTAGTGGTCGATTCTCATTGCGGATGGCAGTTGCCATCGCCGTGGCCATGCAGTGGCAATCTATCAGCGTGGCGATGATGCCGCCGCAGGTGACGCCTTGCCAGCCTTCGTGAATCTTTTCTGGACGCCAGCGGCAAACGCCTTCATCATCTTCCCAATAGCTATGAATGTGCAGGCCGGATGGGTTGTCACTGCCACAACCAAAACATACATCACCAGGCATTGCATCTTGAAAATATTCTTGCTTAGTCATTAGAGCTCTCCTGAATCTGCCACAGGTTCATGAATGCAGTGACTGGCAGCTTGTCGAGGCTGTCTTTGTCCTGCAACAGTTTGGACAGTGTTTTAACCTTTTCGTCAGGAAATCGGGTGGCAAGGTTGTGTTTGAGTTTTTCTGCCAGCAAAGGCTGGGCATCCTTGCGACGACGACGGTGACCAATCGGGTATTCAACCTCGGCGTTTATGTTGCTGCCGTCACTGAGATGTAAAGTGACGCTGTTGGCAATAGAGCGTTTGTCCGGATCAAGGTAGTCCTGACTGTAGCGCGTGTCTTCCTCAAGCTGCATCTTTTCGCGCAGGGTATCAATGCTTTGATCGGCGGCGATTTCATCGCTGTAGTGATGGCTGTCCAGTTCGCCATAGATCAGTGCAATGGCAACAGCGTATTGCAGGCAGTGATCACGATCAGCTGGATTGTGAAGTGGTCCGCTCTTGTTGATGATACGCATTGCTGCCTCTTGTGTTTTTATGCTGATGCGCTCGATCTCATCAAGTTTATCCTTAGCTTGTTCATACAACTGCAAGGCAGCTTCGACGGCAGTCTGGGCATGAAACTCAACCGGGAATGAGACCTTGAACAAAATGTTTTCCATCACGTAGCTACCGTAGTCACGTTTAAGCTCAAATGATTTGCCTTTGAATAACGCATCATAAAAGCCCCATTGCTCGGCAGTCAGTGCACTGGGGTAACCCATCTCATCATTGATGGCCATCAATGCATGGCGTACTGCTCGCGAGCTTGCATCACCCGCCGCCCATGATTTACGCCAACCGGTGTTAGGGGAATGTCTATAGGTGCGCAAGGCACCACCATCTATCCAGGCATTGGAAAGGGCATTGCTGATTTGTTGTTTGTTGCCGCCCAGTAGTTTTGTCGCTACGGCGGTTGAGGCAACTCTAACTAGAATAACGTGATCGAGACCGACGCGGTTGAAACTGTTTTCCAGAGCTAGTACGCCTTGGATTTCATAGGCCTTGATCATGGCCTCAAGCACATCGTGCATGCTGTAGTTTTTATCCAGAAAACGATTGGCGTAATCAGTACAGGCAAGGATGGCACCGAGGTTGTCTGAGGGGTGGCCCCATTCGGCTGCCAGCCAGGTGTCATTGTAATCCAGCCAGCGCACCTGTGCGCCAATGTTAAAGGCTGCATGTATCGGTTCGAGTCGATGTGCTGTGCCGGGGATGGGCACGCCATCGGCAAAGCTGGCACCGGGCACCACCGGGCCAATATTTTTTTGGCAGGCCTCATTGTCGAGTGCCTGGATACCACAACCCAGTGCATCCATCAGACAATAACGGGATGTATCAAAGGCTTCGTCGCTGTCGACGACATAGTCACAGACATAGTCAGCAATGTCAGATAGCAGCTTGTCCATGTCTGGACGAATATTGTTGTCGCTTGAAGCCATTACTTTTTACCTGTCGGGTAGGGGCGCGGTGCAGGACCGATGTAGTCTGCCGATGGTCTGATCAGGCGATTGTCGCGACGTTGTTCTATGATGTGTGCCGCCCAGCCACTGGAGCGAGCGATAACAAATAGCGGTGTGAAAAATTTATTGGGAATTCCGCAGTAGTGATAGGCAGAGGCGCTATAAAAATCGAGATTAGGGAATAGTTTTTTTTCTTTAGCCATTATTTTTTCAATGCGCTCTGAAATATTGAACAGCATTTCATTGCCACTGTCGGCGGCCAATTTTTTTGACCAGGCCTTGATGATGGGTGAACGTGGGTCGCCGTTTTGATAAACCCTATGACCAAAACCCATGATCAGATCTTTTTTGACTAACATTTTATGAATACCTTGCTCAGAATCGGCTTCGTTTTTGAAACGGGAGATGAGTTCCATCGCTGCTTCATTGGCGCCACCATGCAAGGGGCCGCGCAGTGTGCCGATGGCGCTACAGATGGCTGAGTAAAAATCGGACAAGGTTGATGTGGTGACGCGAGCATTAAAAGTGGAGGCATTAAATTCATGTTCGGCATACAGGATTAACGACACATCAACCACTCGTTGTGCCAGTCTATGCGCTGGCTCACCATGTAGCAGATGTAGGAAATGTCCGGCAATGGTTTCATCGTCGGTCTGTGTTTCGATACGCGTACCGTCTTGATGAAAGTGATACCAGTAGAGCAACATCGAAGCGAATGATGCAATCAGATGGTTGGCGATCTCTTCAGTTATTCCATTATCAGTTTCTGGCTCCAGTGTTCCGAGAACGGAACAGCCAGTGCGTAGCACGTCCATTGGATTGGCTGTGGCGGGTAGCTCTTCCAGAACAATCTTTAAGGCATTGGGCAGCGCGCGCATGGATTGCAGTTTGATTTTATAGTCGTCAAGTTGTTTTGTGTTTGGCAGTTCACCGTAGATCAACAAATAGGCGACCTCTTCAAAGCCGGTACGTTCAGCCAACTCTTCGATAGCATAACCGCGATAAAACAGACCAGAGCCGGAAGACTCTACTGTTGAGATAGCAGTTTGACCGGCAACGATTCCTGCTAGACCTTTTTGACTATTTGTCGTCATCGTCTAGAACCTCATCGATCTTCTGTTCGTAACGGTAATAATCCAGGTGTTGATAAAGTTGCTCGCGGGTTTGCATAGTGTCGAGTAAAGATTTTTGCGTGCCTTGCTGCCGCAAGCTGGTATAGGCCTGTTCTGCCGCCGCACTCATGCTGCGAAAAGCGGTGAGTGGATAGAGGGCGATGGCGACCCTGGCGCTGGCCAGTTCGTCGACACTGAACAGCTGTGTCTGACCAAATTCGGTAATGTTGGCCAGCACAGGCACATCAATGTTGGCAGTGATCTGTTGGTATTGCTCGAGTTCAGTCAGTGCCTCGGGAAACACCATCTCTGCCCCTGCTTCGATGTAGCGATGAATACGCTCCAGCGCGGCATCAATGCCTTCAGCGGCAAAGGCGTCGGTGCGGGCCATGATTGCAAAATCGGAATTATTGCGTGCGCTTGCAGCCGCTCTGATGCGATCACACATCTCTTCAGTGGAAACCAGGTGTTTGTTAGGTCTATGGCCGCAACGTTTTTGTTCGATTTGGTCTTCAATGTGCATGCCAGCAGCACCTGCTGCGATGAAGCGCTCTGCTGTGCCAGCGGGGTCACCAAAGCCGGTGTCGGCATCCACCAGCAATGGCAGGTCACTGGCAGCACTGATGCGATGGATGTCGATGAGTACGTTATCGATGTTGGTGAGGCCAAGGTCGGGCAGACCGTAAGAGGCATTGGCGACGCCGGCACCGGAAAGGTATAGCGCTTTGAAGCCAGCGTGTTGTGCAAGCAGGGCGCAATAGGCATTAATCACGCCCACCATTTGCAGCGGTTGTTCTGCCGCTATGGCATCCCTAAGGCATTGGCCGGCTGAGGTGTGATTATCCATGACTGCATTGCCCGTCTATTTCGGGGCCTATTCTGCCTTAGCCAGGTCGTTGATGACGGCCATTAGAAAGCGGGTGGCTTCACCACCGGTAACGGCACGGTGATCAACAGTGAGAGATAGTGGCATGATGCGATGCACCACCGCCTGGCCATCGATCGCAACCACTTCATCACGCATCCGCCCGGCACCGAGTATGGCCACCGTCGGCGGCACCACAATCGGGTCGGCATAACGACCACCAAAGGTACCGAAGTTGGAGAGGGTGATGGTGTAGCCGCGCATCTCTTCCGGTGGAATACTACGATCTTTAATGTCTGATTTGATCTGGTTGAGCGCGGCACGTAATTCATCTGCATCGCGATTAGTGACGTCCCGCAACACCGGTACAAACAGACCGTCTTTGGTATCGACTGCCACGCAGACATCAACGTAATCCAACAGGCGGCGGCCCATCTCCTGGCTGTCATACCAGGCGTTGAGTGACGGCTCGGTCTTGCAGCCAACACCGATGGCGCGGATCAGGCGTAGAGTTGCATCAGTACCCTTGGCCCAGGCATTGATGTCGGCATCATCGACGATGGTCACGTCGGCAACCTCTTCGTGGGCCTGGGTCATGATGTGGGCCATGGCGCGACGCACACCACGCAAGGATTCCAGTGGGCCAGCATCTGACAGGGCCTTGGCGGCACGTTCGATATCGGCGGCGGTGATTACGCCATCGGCACCGGTGGGTGTAACAACGGACAGATCAACATTGTGTTTATGGGCAAGGGCGCGCACGGCTGGGGTGGCCTTGATGCCGCCACTGCCTTTGCTGGCTTTACCCACTTTGGCGGCGGCTTCGGTGACCACGCCCTTGTCGGTTTCCATTTCGCCAACCACGGTACCGCTGTCATGTGGTGTTTCCTGTTTCATATCGACAGTAAACTCAACCAGAACATCGCCGACCTTAGGGATATCCCCGGCGGCGGCAAACAGCTTTTTGATCACACCATTTTCAGGGCTGGGCACATCGACAATGGCCTTGGCGGTTTCAACTGCCAGCAGCGGTTGATCGACCATAACCTCGTTACCTTCTTTAACATACCATTCGACGATTTCGGCCTCTTGCAGGCCTTCACCAAGATCGGGCAGATTGAATGTGCTCATGATGCCTCCAGTGTCTTTTTGACCGCTTTGATAATGCGTTCGGTGCTGGGCATGTAATGATTCTCCAAACGGAAGTAGGGCATGATGGTGTCGTAACCGGTGACACGTTGCACCGGTGCAAACAGATTCAGCAGGCCATGCTCAGCCAGATTGGCGGCAATCTCGGCGCCGACGCCACAGTTGCGTGCCGCTTCATGAACGATGACACAACGACCGGTTTTGGCCACGGATTTGAGTATGGTTTCCATGTCCAGCGGTTTAATGGTGGCAACATCGATAATATCGCAACTGGTGCCTTGCTCGGCCAGTTGATCTGCCGCCTGCATGGTTTCGTGAATCATAGCGCCCCAGGTTACCAACGTGACGTCATCGCCATCGCGAAGTTGAAAGCAGACATCCAGCGGCAGTGCTTCGCCATCGTCGGGCACTTCCTGTTTCATCATGCGGTAGATACGTTTCGGTTCAAGAAAGATGACCGGATCGGGGTCGCGAATGGCGGCCAGGAGCAGGCCATAGGCACGTGCCGGTGATGAAGGAATCACAACCCGCAGACCGGGCATGTGGGCGAACATGGCCTCGGTGCTTTCCGAATGGTGTTCCGGTGCATGAATGCCACCACCAAACGGTGCACGCAGAACCATGGGTACGGTAATGCGGCCGCGGGTACGGTTACGCAGCCGGGCGGCGTGATTGATGACTTGATCGACGGATGAGTAGATAAAACCCATAAACTGAATTTCCAGCACCGGCCGCAGGCCTTGTGCCGCCATACCGATGGCCATGCCGGTGATGACGGTTTCGGCCAGTGGCGTATCCATCACCCGTTCACTACCGAACTTTTTTTGCAGACCTTCGGTGGCGCGAAACACACCGCCATTGGCGCCGACGTCTTCGCCGAAGACCACCACGTTTTCATCATCGGCCAAGGCACGCGCCATGGCCATGTTGACCGCTTCTACCAGAGTGATCTCAGCCATTGTTTTCACCTACCTGTTTCAGGAGTTCATCCCGCTGGGCCTGATAGGCCTTGGGCAATTCGGCATAGAGATGATCAAACATGCTTTCTGGTGGTTGTGGTGGGGTGTTCATATATATTTTTACTTCACTTTCAACCTTGGCGCTGCATTCATCGTTTAACTGTTGCTCATCTGCTTCGGTCCAGATCTTGATTGATTCAAGGTAGCGACGTATGCGCATGATCGGGTCGAGTTGTTTATGTTTTTCCACGTCTTCTGGATCGCGATAACGGCTGGCGTCATCGGCAGTGGTGTGATCGAACATGCGATAGGTTATGGGCTCAATCACACTTGGGCCGCCACCCTGGCGGGCCTTTTCTATCGCCTTGCTAATACGACTGCGGGCACCGATGACGTCATTGCCATCGACCTGTTCGCCGGGGATGCCGGCGGCAATACTTTTTTGGCAAATGGTTTGTGCAGCGGTTTGTGCTTCGCGTGGCAGCGAGATGGCCCAGTAATTATTGATGGTGATAAACACTACCGGCAGGTTCCAGACACCGGCTAGATTGATGCCTTCGTAAAAATCTCCCTTTGAGGTTGCACCATCACCGATGACAACAACGGCGACGCGCTGCTCTTTACGCAGCTTCATCGCATAGGCGATACCGACGGCATGGGGCACCTGGCTGGCAATAGGCACGGCAATGGGAAAATCTTGCGACTGGTTGGCGTAACACATGCCGCGTTCGTCGCCACCCCAATACAGAAACAGTTCGTGCATGGCCACGCTGCGCTGAAACATGGCGCCATATTCACGGTAAACAGGGAGCAAAACATCTTCAGCTTTCATGGCGTGACCGATGGCAGCAGCGATGGCCTCTTGTCCCAGTGATGAGGCGTAGGTGCCCATCTTGCCGGTGCGTTGCAGGGCGATGGCCTTGGTGTCAAAGGCACGAGTCATCACCATGTTTTTATACAAGGCGATGAGTTCGTCGGTATCGCAGGCAAAGTAGGGCAGCGGTGCAACGAGTTCACCCTGAGGGTTAAGCACCTGGGAATAGAACACCTCAAAACTTGCAACAGGTGTTTGAGTTTGCTTGCTATTCGCCATCATTTCCTCCGTTTGTTAACGGGCTGAACAGTATCTAGTCTCGTACTATTGAGACAGCAGATTTAGGCAGTTGACTTAATTGCTATTGCCGATATTGGTTGCTCAAATCAATCTTATTACTGTCCTGGTCTATGTTATTTAAAGATCCATTTATAAATGGCCCACATAATAATATCGGCCGGTTATGGCTTAATTTTATCTTTGGCTGAAATGTTTTATGTTTTTACAAAATTCAATTGTTTTTAGTGAAAATTCGGAATTTCGAACTATTGAGGGTGAGATTTACTATTTTTTAAGGCTTTGAAATCAG
>Ga0316207_10002555_pt1 | contig 18452 bp, 16 predicted proteins | sample 6weekpyrite_MG_FD_204943 | JGI IMG/M metagenome (GOLD analysis project Ga0316207, IMG submission 204943) | Microbial mat bacterial communities from mineral coupon in-situ incubated in ocean water Damariscotta River, Maine, United States -... | ecosystem: Environmental > Aquatic > Marine >...
TGTTCCGGTTTAAGCAGCAGCGGATCATCCATGAAGGCGGAGAACAGTGCATGGATAATGCGGCTGGCCTTGGCGGACATACGATGCACACGGTAATGCTGATAGAGTTGCTTGCGTAGAAACTGCTTTAGTTGCAGGTTGGCGGCCTGCATATCATCACTGAAATTGATCAGCGTACTGCGATGTTGCCGCACGGATTCGATGTCTGCCGGTGAATGACTCTTTAATCCGGCCTCACTGGTTTCCACCAGATCGACAACCTGGCGGTTGATCATGCGGCGGATGATTTCATAGATTAACTGGCGACCATTTAACTGGCTGTAACGGGCGTTGACTTCATCATATTGATCGCGGAACAGACTGATGTCGAGCAGTTGTTCAATCTGAATCAGACCAGAGCGCAGGCCGTCATCGACGTCATGATTGTTATAGGCAATTTCATCGGCGAGATTGACGGCCTGTGCTTCAAGGCTGGGCTGGGTTTTATCTATAAAGCGTTGCCCGACATCGCCAAGTTGTTCGGCGTTTTTCAGTGAGCAATGCTTAAGGATGCCTTCACGTGATTCGAAGGTAAGGTTGAGGCCGCGAAACTCAGCGTAGCGTTCTTCCAGTTCGTCCACGGTGCGCAACGATTGCAGGTTGTGTTCAAAACCGCCGTAGTCGCGCATGCAATGGTTCAGGGCTTCCTGACCCGCGTGACCGAAGGGCGTGTGTCCAAGATCATGCGCCAGGGCAATGGTTTCACACAGTTCTTCATTGAGGCTGAGAATACGGGCAATGGTGCGGGAAAGCTGGGCGACTTCAATGGAATGGGTCAGGCGGGTGCGAAACATGTCGCCTTCATGATTGACGAAGACCTGGGTTTTGTATTCGAGTCGTCGAAAGGCGGCGGAGTGGATAATGCGGTCCCGATCTCGTTGAAACTGGCTGCGGTAGGTGGGAGTGGCTTCAGGATGGCGGCGCCCGCGTGAATTTTTATCGTTGGCGGCATAGGGCGCGAGTTTTAGCATAAACTATTCCGGATCATTGCTGATGGCGCGATGGGCTTCGATGGTCTGCTCGAGTTTGGCCGGATCGAATTCATTCGTAACAAAGGCATCACCCAGCGCCCGGTACAGCACCAGATTGATCTTTCCGGCGCGGACTTTTTTATCCACCGCCATCAGTTCCATGAAGCGTTTATAGTGCATATTGGCGGGTGCGCGAGTGGGCAGATTGGCGCGATCGATGAGGTCTTCAACGCGCTTCACGTCGCTCTGTTTGAGCCAGCCTTCACGCATGGACAGATCGGCGGCCATGAGCATGCCAACCGCAACCGCTTCGCCATGCAGCCAGTTGCCGTAACCCATGCCTGTTTCAATCGCGTGGCCGAAAGTATGGCCGAGATTGAGCAGGGCGCGAATACCGGCTTCCTTTTCATCGGCAGCAACCACATCGGCCTTGCACTGGCAGGAGGTTTCAATCGCTTCAGCAATACGGTCAGGATCGCGCGCCAGCAATTTGTCCATGTTCTGCTCCAGCCAGCAGCTGAAGTCGTCTTTCTGGATAAGGCCGTATTTGATAACTTCGGCCAGCCCGGCGCTGAGTTGCCGATCGTCAAGAGTATCGAGAGTATCGGTATCGATAATCACGGCGCATGGCTGGTGGAAAGCGCCAATCATGTTTTTACCCAGTGCATGGTTGACGCCCGTCTTGCCGCCGACTGAGGAGTCCACCTGGGCCAGCAGGGTGGTGGGGATCTGGATAAAGGCTACGCCGCGCTGGTAACAGGCGGCGGCAAAACCGGTCATGTCGCCAACTACACCGCCACCAAGGGCGACCAGGGTGCAATGACGATCGAAATGCTGGCTCAACAGACTGTCAAAGATCATATCCAGCGTTTGCAGATTTTTATACCGCTCGCCATCCGGCAAAATAACCGATTCACACTCGTAGTCAGCGAAGGCCGCCTGTGTTTTTTTGAGATACAGGGGGGCAACTGTTTCATTGCTGACGATCATGACCTGGGTGCCGGAAACGGCGGGCGCGATCAAATCACTACGACCCAGCAGGTCGCGGCCAATATGGATGGGATAACTGCGCTCGCCCAGTTCAAGGTGGAGGGTTTTCATGTTTTGCCTGTAATCGTTTGCCGATGAGGCAAGTATAAAAGATTATGTTTAACTATTCAGCCAATCCTGTTGAATAGTCTCCTCGCGATGAAGATCAGGCTGGCGGGGTTTAAATAGATCAGAAGTCTGCCCGGCTGGGGCTGGTTTAATCCTGCAATTTTTCAAGCGTAGCGATAATTTTATTTACCGTGTGGTTGATGCTTTGCTCGCCGGTATTGATGACGATGTGCGCAGTCTCACGGTAGAGCGGCTCGCGGATAGCCATTAATTCCTCGAATTTTTTGCGGGGATTCTCGGTTTGCAGCAGGGGCCGGTTGCGGTCATGGCGGGTGCGATTCAGCAGTTGATCAATGTCGGTCTGCAGGTAGATAACCTTGCCACGTTCGTGCAAATACCGGCGGTTTTCGGGTTTGAGAACGGCGCCGCCGCCGGTGGCCAGCACCAGCCGGTCGCGTTGGCTAAGCTCATCAATGATAGCTGTTTCGCGCTGGCGGAAACCTTCTTCCCCTTCGAGGTCAAAAATAAGCGGGATATTGGCGCCGGTGCGGGCCTCGATTTCATGATCACTGTCAACAAAATCCATGCACAGGGTTTTGGCGAGCTGGCGGCCAATGGTGGTTTTGCCTGCGCCCATCGGGCCAATAAGAAAGATTCGTTGTACCGGTTGCATAGCAGGGAGCGCGGAAACCTGCTCCGGCACAGTTGCCGGAGCAGTCGTTGGCTAGAGGGAAATGTTGTCCTGCAGGATTTTCGGGGTAATGAAAATCAGTAACTCCTTCTTGTCGTCCACATCGACCGTGTTGCGGAACAGGACGCCCACAATCGGCAGATCGCCAAAGAAGGGAATGCGGTTAATCGTTTTGCTCTTGGTCTGTTCATAGATGCCGCCGAGAACCACGGTTTCACCGTTGTTGACCAGCACTTCGGTCTGCACGCTCTGGGTATTGATGGGCGGGACGCCGTCAACCAGATTACCAAAGTCCGGCTGATCCTTGCGCACGTCAAGGGTCATGATGATTCGGCTGTCGGGGGTAATCTGTGGCGTAACCTTAAGTTCCAGCACGGCTTTCTTGAAGGCCACGGTGGCGGCGCCACTGGAGGCGGCCTGGCGATAGGGAATTTCCTGACCGGCGGTGATGGTTGCTTCCTGTTGATTAGAAGTAATCACACGGGGGCTGGAGACGGTTTCCGAGGAGCCTTCCAGCTGCGCGGCAGACAGTTCCAGGTTAAGCAGGGTGCCAAGGCCGGGCAAGCGCGCCACCGCCAGGCCAATACTGCCGGCGCTTCCGCTGGTAACGGGCAGATCAACATTCCACTGATCGGCCAGCTCGAGGGCATCACCATTGATAATCTGCCGGGTTGCTTCACTGGAGCCGGACATAATCCGGCTGCGGCCATCGGTGCCGGTGTAATTGCGGGTTACGCCGAAACGCACCCCCAGCTCCAGCTTGAAGTTGGTGCTGGCCAGGACGATGCGTGATTCGATTAGCACCTGGCGCACCGGTACATCGAGTTCTTCCACCATGTCGAGAATGGCGTCAATATGTTCGACTGTATCCTGGACCAGCAATTTGTTGGTGCGCGTGTCAACCGTTACTGTACCGCGACTGGAAAGCAGAGATGTTTCTTTCTGGCTGAAGAGATCGGCAAGATCGGTCGCTTTGGCGTAGTTGATCTGGATGGTTTCCGATTCGATGGGCGACAGTTCGATAATCTGCTTGTTGGCTTCCAGCTCCAGTTTTTCGCGCGCGGTAATTTCCTCGGAAGGCGCTACCAGCATGACATTGCCGGTCAGGCGCTTGGCCAGACCCTTGGTTTTAAGCACGATGTCCAGCGCCTGATCCCAGGGCACGTTTTTCAAACGCAGGGTGAGATTGCCGGAAACGGTGTCACTGGTGACCATGTTGATGCCGGTAAAGTCGGCCAGCAACTGTAATACCGCGCGTACTTCGATGTTCTGGAAGTTGAGCGACAGGCGTTCACCGGTGTAACCAAACTGGCGTTTCTTTTCCTTCGTGTCTGCGACTTTGACAACAGGTTTGATGTCAATAGTCAGCTTCTCGTCAGCCTGATAGGCAATATGATCAAACTGGCCGGCGGCGGTAATGATCAGGCGCACATCGTTACCATGGTTAAACGCATCGACAGTCTTTACCGGCGTAGCAAAATCCAGCACGTCCATACGTCGTTCCAGATCTTCAGACAGGGCGCTGTTTTTGAAAGTAACCTGGACTTCTGAGCCATGTTTTTTCATATCTACAGCCGTATTGGGATCGGAAAGGGTTACCACAACACGGCCTTCACCTTTCTCACCACGACGGAAATCCACATTGAGGATATTGTTGACTTGTGCGCCTGTTTGCGATGCCTGGGTCAGACCGCCAGTGCTGCCCTTGCTGCTAAAAGAGGAAAAAGAGTTGTCATTCAGTGTGATAATGACATTATTGCCTTCTACCGCAGTGTTATAGCCGACCAGCTTGGAAAGATTAACCACGACGCGAGTACGATTGCCCGCTTCAACGGCGGTAATGCTGCGCGCGACGCCAACCCCAATCGGGGTGGTTTTGGCTGGCAGATTGACGCTGGTCGAGGGGAAATCAAAGGCGATACGCGCAGGTTCGTCAATAGTGAAGCTGGCCGGTTCTTCCACATCCTGGGTCATGGACAGGCGAATCTGGATCTTGTCACCGGGTAGCGTGGCATAGGTAATGTTATTGAGCTCGTTGTTTGCCGCCTGTGACAGGCCGGATATCGATATCAGCAGGGCCATGAGCATGAACAGCCGACGGCAATGCCTGTGGCTGGTATGTGTAGTTTTATTTCTGATTGCTAAATTCATGTGTTGCTACCCCATCAGGCATCATTCAGTCAGTTGCAGAGAGACTTCGCGATCAACCCAGCCCCCTGACCCATTCGGTATGATTTCTTTAATTGTAATTGTGGTTTCTGAAATCGAAAGGATTTCGCCAAAATTCTGTCCAAGGTGGTTGCCGGGCTGGACGCGGTAAACCGTGTCATCCGGGGCGGCAATCAGCGCCCAGCGTTTGCCATTGCGCTCAAGGTTGCCAACGAAGACGAGTGAGTCCAGCGGGAACTGTTCCAGTGCTTCGCGTTTGCGGTTACTGTTCGGGCGCAGGCCATTATCAACAACGGTTTCCTGCTCCTCATCCTCCACCACAAAGGGAGAAAAGGGATCGCGCAGGCTGGATGGATCGTAGGTAAAGGATTCATAGGGTTTGATTTCAGGCAGGCCCTTGATACGCCCCTGTTTGCGTGATTTAACATCATTAATATATGAAGTGAGATCCTGGTGCTGATCCCCGCTACAGGCGCCCAGCAGCAGCAGCGCACAAATCTGCACTGTGCTGATAATGCCTTTCGCCCGTTTTTGTAAGTCATTCAGTATGTTCATTCGATCCTGTCAGATAATGTGCTTATCTTCTCCGTCCTTTACGTTTTTTATTATTTGCGGCACGGAGCTGTGCAATTTCATTTTCATCCAGATAACGGTAAGTTTTGGCAATCACGCGCATGGTCATATTTTTGCTGTCTGCATCCTGTTTGTTTGCCTTGATGGAAATATCATGCAGCGTGACGATGCGCGGCAGCGCGGCAATACCGCTGACAAAACGGCCAAAGCGGTGATAATCGCCGGTCATTTCCATTTCAATCGGGAATTCGGCATAGAAATCCTTCTGTATTTCCTTGCCCGGCTTGAACAGTTTAAAATCAATACCGCTGGCCAGTCCGGTCTGGGAAATATCCACCAGCAGATCATCAATTTCGGTTTTACTGGGTAATTGTCGCAGCATGGTGCCGAAGGACTGTTCCATTTCCTTCATTTGCAGTTTATAGGCATCCAGATTAGCGGCTTTTTTCCATTTCGATTCAAAGTCCCGCTTAAGCTGCAGTTCCTTCGCTTCAGCCAGGCCCAGTTTCTGCTGCTGGTCCTGGATATCAAGGAAATAGCCCAGCACCAGGGCCAGTATGCAGGCAACGATAATCACGCCGGCCTTGAGCGGCAGAGGCCATTTACCTATGGTATTGAGGTCAAGGTCACTTAGATCGATATTGATATCTTTCATGACTTGTTCCCGGCGGATTTGTTGACCTGTATACAGCGCAGAGTGAATTCACGTGTATCATTTTCTTTCTTGGTGCCCAGCTTGATGACATCCAGAACGGGTTTGTCCAGCCAGTCAGAAGCCTCGATATTGCGCATGAAAGCAGAAACACGGGCATTGGACTGAGCATAGCCGACGATAGTGATCGTCTTGCCTTCCTGCTTGATACTTTTCAGGTACAGTCCCTGGGGCAGGATGCGGGCAATTTCATCAAACAGGTGTACGATTTCAGGTCGGTTGCCCTGTAACTGCTGAATAACCGAGATGCGCGCCTGCAGGCTTTGTTTGTCGCTCTCGAGTTTTTCGATTTCCTTGATCTGGGCATCCACTTCGGCAATCTGTGCGCTAAGGAACTGATTGCGTTGATTCTGGGCGCTGATCAGGTTGGCATACTGGATATGTACAGCCAGGATGATCAGAATCATCAGGACCACGGACAGGCTCATGATAGTGAGGAACTGTCGCTGCTGTTCCTTACGCAGTTCATCGCGCCAGGGCAGAAGATTAATGCGCGCCATCAGTCAAAACCCCGCATTGCCAGGCCGCAGGCAATCATTAATGCCGGCGCGTCATTGCTGAGGCTTTGCGCCTTGACCCGGGAAGCCAGCGTCATATTGGTAAAGGGATTGGCGACCGAAGTGTGCACGCCCAGTTTGTTGGCGATGAGCTCGTCAATACCCAGTATCATGGCGCTGCCACCCGCAAGTACAATGTGATCGACCGAGTTGTACTGGCTGGAAGAAAAGAAAAACTGGAGTGAGCGGCTGACCTGCTGCGCCATCGCATCCTTGAACGGCTCCAGCACTTCCGGCACGTAGTTGTCGGGCAAACCACCCTGGCGTTTTGCCATACCGGCTTCTTCGTAAGACAGGCCATAGCGGCGCTGGATTTCTTCGGTCAGCTGTTTGCCGCCAAATACCTGCTCCCGGGTATAGATGGTTTTGAGATCATGCATCACATTGAGGGTGGTCATGGTCGCGCCCACATCGACAACCGCGATGGTCTGATCGATGCCCTGTTCAGGCAGTTGTGGCGCCAGCATGGCAAATGAATTCTCGATGGCATAGGCTTCAACATCGATGATTTTGGCTTTTAGCCCGGCCAGTTCAATCGCCGCCACGCGCACGTCTACATTTTCACTGCGCGAGGCAGCCAGCAGCACATCGACGCGCTCAGGATCATTTTCCGTGGGGCCCAGCAATTCAAAGTCAAGATTGACCTCTTCCAGCGGATAGGGGATATACTGATCGGCTTCCAGTTCGATCTGCTGCTCCATGTCGTCTTCGGTGAGGGTGGCCGGCATGGAAATAGTTTTGGTGATAACAGCAGAACCGGCTACTGCGGCTGCCGCAAATTTGTTGCGTGAGCCAGAGCGTTTGACCGCTCGTTTTATCGCCTCGCCGACGGCTTCCACGTCCGAAATATTTTTTTCAATGACCGAATTTGGCGGCAGGGGTTCGACCGCGTAACTCTCTACGCGCAGGCGATCGCCATGCTTGCCCAGTTCGAGCAATTTGATGGCGGTGGAACTGATATCCAGCCCCAGCACCGGCGACTTTTTTGGTTTGAGCAGCTCGGCTAGACCCATTTTTTTCTTTAATACCTTGGGGTTAGAGAAACTATATCCATAACTACATTAGGTTTTAGAGTCAACTATAGGACAACGCACCAAAAATTACAAACACAAAAAAACAGTAGTTATGTTTGTGCTGACTTCGATCGTAGTGTTCCCAGCGTTGAAGCGATATACTCCCTATCGGGCAAGCTCACAGGAATCTTTACTTTTATCAATCATATGAGACCGATTATTAAGAAACTTGTCACATTTTGCCTTGCATCGGTTCTCACTCTGACGCTTCTGGGGGCGATAGGGGGCATCGGCGCCTATGTATACATCACACCTCGGCTGCCCGAAATCAGCACCCTGAAAGACGTACAGTTGCAGGTTCCGCTGCGGGTTTACGCCCGTGACGGTGAGTTGATGGCTGAATTTGGCGAGATGAAGCGTACGCCACTTAAATATGAAGAATTTCCCAAAGCCCTGATTCATGCGGTGCTGGCGGCCGAGGATGATCGTTTTTTCGAACACCCCGGCGTGGATTACCAGGGTATTCTGCGTGCAGCCTGGCAGCTGGTGCGCACCGGTGAGCGGGTCCAGGGCGGCAGCACCATCACTATGCAGGTAGCGCGTAACTTTTTTCTCAGCCGTGAAAAAACCTTTTTGCGCAAGATCAATGAGATCTTTCTGGCGTTGAAAATCGAGGGTGAACTGAGCAAGGAAGATATCCTCGCGCTGTATCTGAACAAGATCTATCTGGGCAAGCGCGCTTACGGCTTTGCCGCCGCCGCCCAGGTTTATTATGGTAAACCGCTGGCGGAACTGGGTTTGTCTGAAATTGCCATGATTGCCGGTCTGCCCAAGGCGCCCTCCCGTTACAACCCGGTGGTCGCACCCGAGCGCGCCCGTATTCGTCGGAATTATGTGCTCGGCCGCATGCTGGCGCTGGGCTACATTAATGATACTGAGGATGAAAGCGCCAGACAGGTGCCTGTGCATGCCGGCGTGCATGGACAGAACATTGCGGTGGAAGCGCCCTATATTGCTGAAATGGTACGCAATGAAATGGTGGGGCGTTATGGCGATGCCGCCTACACCGATGGCTATGAGGTCTATACCACGATTGATGCGCGCCTGCAGAAAGCCGCCAACCGGGCGTTGCGGGATGACCTGCTCGCCTATGAGCGGCGCCATGGTTACCGCGGCATTATCAAACACGTGGACCTGTTCGAGCTTGATGACGAGGGTGATGAACTTTCGGCATGGACAGCGCTGTTGCAGGAGATCAAACCTGTGGGGCATTTGCTCCCGGCGCTGATTATCAGTGTCGGCGATGAAACCGCGTATGCCTTTACCCGGGATGGGCGCTTAACCTATCTGGGCTGGGAACAGATCAAGTGGGCGCGGCGCATCGTCGATGAGAACCACCTGGGGCCGGAGCTTACTCATGCGGGTGAGGTGCTAAAAACCGGGGACGTGGTCTATGTGGCGGCGGCCGGGACGGGCTGTCACTGGTTAGCGCAGATTCCACGGGTGGCGGGTGCGCTGATTTCATTACGCCCGAGTGATGGCGCCACCGATGCGCTGGTAGGCGGCTTTGATTACTACCAGAGCAAGTTCAACCGGGTTATCCAGGCGCAACGTCAGCCGGGCTCCAGCTTCAAACCATTTGTTTATACAGCGGCGCTGGATAAAGGTTACACGGCCGCCAGTATTATTAATGATGCACCGGTAGTCTTCGATGCACCCGGTCTTGAAGATACCTGGCGGCCTGAAAACTACAGTGGCCGCTTCTATGGTCCTACCCGCCTGCGTCAGGCGCTGATCAAGTCACGCAACCTGGTTTCCATTCGCCTGCTGCGCAACATTGGCATCGGCTATACCATCCGCTATGTAACCCGCTTCGGCTTCAGGCCGAAGAACCTGCCACGCGATCTGTCACTGGCGCTGGGCAGTGGTGCGGTTACCCCGTATGAACTGGCTACCGCCTATACGATTTTTGCCAACGGTGGGTATAAGGTCGAACCCTATTTTATTGATTATATCCGTGCCGATGGCAGCGTTATTGACATAACGCGTCCGTTGCAGGTTTGCCAGGAATGCGAAGCGGCGGCCGAGGCAGAGGCCAAAGCGGATACGGGCGAAAAGGCCGCACAAAAAACAGAGACGCAGGCGAGTGAGGCAGTAGCAGAATCGGGGACGAAGTTAGCAATAACGCCCTGGCGGTTGCCGGCCCAGTATGCCGAACTGGATGAACAGGCGTGGCTGCAGATCCGGCAGGGACCGCAGTTGCCACACCTGGCGAAGCGGGTCTTGAGTCCGCAGACGGCTTTTCTGATCAACACCATGTTACGGGACGTGATTCGCAAGGGCACAGGGCGGCGGGCGCTGGTGCTCAAGCGTAAAGACCTGGGCGGCAAGACCGGCACCACCAATGATCAGCGTGACGCCTGGTTTACAGGTTTTAACGGCGATGTGGCGACCATTGCCTGGGTGGGTTTTGATACGCCACAGCCGCTGGGCGATCATGAAACGGGGGCGCGGGCGGCCTTGCCAATGTGGATCAGCTATATGCGCGCTGCCCTGCAGGGCAGACCTGAAACACCACTGGAGCAGCCGGCAGGTGTTGTTTCTGTGCGGATCGATCCGGAAACCGGTGAACTGGCCGATGCCAACCAGGCGGACGCCATTTTCGAATATTTCCGTAGTGAGAATGTCCCGAAACGACAGACGGAAAAACGATCTGCGGATAGCCCGACACAAAGCGGTTCGGATATTACCGAACAGCTGTTTTAACTTTTGCTCGGCGCCTGTCTGAGGCAACACTATTCTTTTGAATTTGGTCTGTAGCTACGCCTGAAGGTGCGGCTACAGGCTTTGTTGATATAAAATATCATCAAACAAGACACTGACAGGATCATGAGCAACCGAAACATCAAAGCCCAGCAAATGCGCCTGCGTCTGGCGCAGGAAGCGGCGCAGATTCTTTTACAAAATGGAAGCCGCGATTATTATGCCGCCAAGCACAAGGCGGCCCTGCATCTGGGCGCGGCAGATACGCGTAACATGCCCAGCAATACCGAAATTGAATCCGCACTGCAGGAATACCAGCGGATTTTTCGTGCCGATATACAGCCGACTGAATTGCGACGTTTACGCAAGGCTGCGCTGCATGCGATGCAGTTTTTTAAGGATTTCAGGCCGCGACTGGTGGGCAGTGTCCTGCGTGGCACGGCGGATGAACATTCGGTCGTAACCCTGCATGTTATTGCATCTGTAGTGGAGGACGTTAACCTGTTCCTGCTGCAGCATCAGATTCCCTTCGAGATGGGCGAAAAGCGGGTGCGCTTTCAGGCTGAACAAATGCAGAGCCTGCCGGTGTACCGGTTTGTCGCGGATGATGTGCCCATTGAAATGGTCATTTTCCCGGAGGATGGGCCGCGGCAGCCGCCGCTGAGCCCACTGGACAGCAAACCCATGCAGCGCGCGGACATACGCGCGCTTGAAAAATTGTTACAGGAAGATCCGTCGCCCCCCGAGCTTTAGCCAACCAGCTACCTATTTCAGCCGCGCAACCCCGGTATCAATCGCCGCCTGAGCCACGGCGCCGGCCACGGTTTCTCGCAGGCGCGGATCAAAGGGTTTGGGAATAATGTACTGCGGACCGAAGCTCAGCTGTTCACCATGATAGGCCGTGATAACTTCTTTGGGCACGGGTTCACGGGCCAGTTCGGACAGGGCCTTGACTGCAGCAATTTTCATCGCGGTGTTGATGCAGGTAGCGCGTACGTCCAGGGCGCCGCGGAAAATAAACGGAAAACCCAGCACATTGTTGACCTGGTTGGGGTAGTCACTGCGCCCGGTGGCAAGAATGAGATCGTCGCGCGTGGCATGGGCCAGGGCCGGATCGATTTCCGGATCGGGATTGGAGAGAGCGAACACCATCGGCCTGTCCGCCATGCTGCGCAGCATGTCCGCCGTCACCAGGTTGGGGCCGGAAACACCGATGAAAACGTCCGCGCCATCGAAGGCATCAGCGATGCTGCGGCGATCGGTTTCGCGGGAAAATTCATGTTTGTACTGGTTCACTCCATCGCGACCGTGGTGTACTACACCCTTGCGATCCACCAGATAGATGCGTCGCGCACCCAGGCTCTTGAGCACGCGCATGGCAGCAATGCCGGCAGCGCCGGCCCCCAGGCAGACGATATGGGCGGACTCCATATCCTTGCCCGCGATTTCCAGCGCATTGAGTAGCCCGGCGGCGATGATAATAGCCGTGCCGTGCTGATCGTCGTGGAAGACTGGAATATCAAGCTGGTTGCTCAGGCTATGTTCGATTTCAAAACAGGCCGGGGCGGCGATATCCTCCAGGTTGATGCCGCCGAAGGTCGGTGCGATGCGGCGCACGGTATCGATGAAGTCTTCAGGCGTTCCGGTTTCGATTTCGATATCCATGACGTCGATATCGGCAAAGCGCTTGAACAGCACGGCCTTGCCTTCCATGACCGGTTTGCTGGCCAGCGCGCCCACCCGTCCCAGACCCAGCACGGCTGAGCCATCGGTGATCACACCGACCAGGTTGCCCTTGCCGGTATAGCGGTACGCATCCTCGGGATTTTCGGCAATGGCGCGTACCGGCGCCGCCACGCCGGGCGTATAGGCCAGGCTGAGCTCCTCCTGAGTTTCGCAGGATTTGGTGATCGCGGTGGCCGTTTTCCCCGGCCGGGGCTCGGCATGGTAGCGAAGCGCATCAGCGGCGAGTTTTTTCTGTTCATGCGTGTCGGTGCTCATGCAAGGGTTCCCTGGAAAATTAAGAGCGGATTATCTGTAAGTTAGATCGATAGTTTAGTCCTAACCCGGCACAGGCGGAAACTATTTGCACGTGATTGATCATCATAGATGGATATTTGTATTAAACGCAGAGGCGCAAAGACGCAGAGAAACAGGATTATTAGCCCGGGCACCCGCGGTTCTCCGTAGGAAGCCCTATCTCAGAACTCGTCTATCGGCCATAGGCCTCGCCATGCAGGGTGAGAAATAAATATATAATCTCTGCGCCTCTGCGCTCTCTGCGTTATTCACAAAATATTAAGCTATTAGTGCGCTGCATTAATCTCCAGCGAGGCGGGGTGATGCAGATTCATGCGCCGCTGCCCCTTGTAGGCATAGATCCAGCCACGGGCGGTAAGCTCACGACCAATAAGCCGATCGAAATCGAGTTGCCTGAAATAGGCCAGGTCTTTTTTGCGAATGCGCAGGGCGAAGTGGTCACCGAGGTTTAGCCAGAGGGCGGTTTTGCTGTTGCCAACACGGCTCAGGCGGCCGCGGATAAAATGAAAGCCCTGAACGTCGGCGGCAAGCCGACCGGCGTCAAGCGGGCTAAAATAAGCCTGGCCCCAGATTCCGCGCTGCTGTTTGCGGGCGGTTTTTTCGGCCTTAACATAGCAGTCCCAGGCCCAGAGATTGGGCGGGATCTGGATCGCAGCACCCATTCCGGCAGCAAGCAGGCTGGCGCCGAGGTTGCGGCCATCGGCGCTAAAAGCGTGCGCCAGCAGTCGCCCATAACGATCCTTTTTTTCTTTTCCCCAGCGTAGCCGGAGGCGGCTGCCGGGGCCGGCCAGTGTCTGTAACATGCGCCAGGCTTTTCTGGCCAGCGGTTCGGCTGCCTGCCCATTTTTTTCGCGTTCTGGCGTATTCACGCCAATCAGTCGTAGTCGGCGGCCATCGGTAAGTTGCAGGGTATCGCCATCAAATACGCGTTTAACGGATACACGCTCATCATAATGGGGGCTGGGACAGTCAGCGGCCGGGGCGGCAGCGGCGAACAGACACAGGGTGGTGGCCAGAAACAGACAGGGCGCTCGTCTGAGCGCCCTGAGTGAAACTGCAAAGCGAGGAATGGGAGGCTCCCCGGCTTTATTTCATACCGTACTTCTGACGGAACTTGTCAACGCGGCCAGCGGTGTCAACCAGCTTCTGTTTGCCGGTATAGAAAGGATGGCACTGTGAACAGACTTCGATGCTGATGTCCTTGCCGCTGGTAGAGCGGGTGTTAAAGGTATTGCCACAACTGCAGGTGACGCTAACATCGCCGTAGGCGGGATGGATTTCTGCTTTCATTTGTCCTTGACCTCAATGTATTTACGCATGTCGCCACACCGTTCTGATTTACAACGGGCACCACATGACCGGAAGGCGGCCGATCATACGGAAAACCTCGCCCAACAGCAAGTCGGCTGGTTTTATTTAATCTCTATGGGTTTAATTTCCCAGGGCAGGATCATACTTGCTCACAATTTGCTGTGATTAATATTGAACCGCCAGGACGCCAAGTTTTAGCCAAATAATTCCTGGCGTCCTGGCGGTTCAGATTGTTCCTTCGACTAATACCCCGTAGCTTGCTGCGGAGTTGTTTATTTTTCGCGCTATTTTTTTATCGGAGTGAAGGGCAGGATGGTGGCTTCGGCTGGTTTGCTTTCACCTTTGGCCTGTTCGGGACCGGCCAGATCCCGGGATACGTTACCCAGCTGCTGCAGGGTATCCCACATCATCTGGGAAATTTTGATACAGGCAGATAGCGGGTTACTGGACTGGGCGCGCAGGCAGTCGATTTGCCATTGCAAACCGCGCAGGCGCTGCTGGCGATTCTGTGGGGCATTGTCGATACAGTCATTGATTATTTCCGTGCGCATGGCCTCGAATGTCTCTGGATCGGTTCTGGCGATTTCTGACCAATGGTCAAAATCAATATTGCTGAGTTTTTCTTTTAATTGTAACTGCATTTTACTCATATCCCCGCACCTTTAACTTTAGGGACGCCATAGCGTCGCGTGTTTTTTAGCCATCTTGCCACATTGTCATTTACCGGGGCATAGGTAAAACCGCATAGGAAATACGGCTAGTAGACAATAGTGTGCCTGAGAATAAATTCTCATTGATAATCAAGAGCTTGTCAAAGCAACTTAGAGAGGGATACTCAGGTGAAGTCTGCGTTTATGGCGCTATGCGCTTGTATTTCAGTATATTTATAGATAATAAAAAAGCTAAAACTGGTGAAAATTTGTACAAAAAGAGGGTTACCGGAGTCACGCGGTCGATGTCCGGCTCTGGCAACCAGGCTTATTAGCGTTTCATGGAGTCGAAGAAATCGGCATTGGTCTTGGCAGCCTTGAGTTTGTCATGAATAAACTCCATGGCAGCAATTTCGTCCATGTCATGCACAACCTTGCGCAGGATCCACATCATCTGCAGTTCGTCAGGTTTGGTCAGCAGCTCTTCGCGGCGGGTGCCGGAGCGATTGATGTTGATGGCCGGATACAGGCGTTTTTCCGCAATTCGGCGATCCAGATGGATTTCCATATTGCCGGTGCCCTTGAATTCTTCGTAAATCACGTCATCCATGCGCGAACCGGTTTCCACCAGCGCGGTGGCGATGATGGTGAGGCTGCCGCCTTCCTCGATATTGCGGGCGGCGCCAAAGAAGCGTTTGGGCCGATGCAGGGCATTGGCGTCCACGCCGCCGGTGAGCACCTTACCGGAGGACGGGATTACCGTATTATAGGCGCGCGCCAGACGGGTAATGGAGTCCAGCAGGATAACCACGTCTTTTTTGTGTTCCACCAGCCGTTTGGCTTTTTCAATCACCATTTCAGCCACCTGCACATGGCGACTGGCAGGCTCATCGAAGGTCGAAGAGACCACTTCACCACGTACCGAACGGGCCATTTCCGTCACTTCCTCGGGCCGTTCGTCGATGAGCAGGACAATGAGGTGGACTTCTGGATGGTTGTGGGTGATGGAGTGGGCGATATCGTGCAGCATCATGGTTTTGCCGGCCTTGGGCGGTGAAACAATGAGGCCGCGCTGGCCCTTGCCGATGGGAGCAACCATGTCGATCACCCGGGCGGTCATGTCTTCGGTGGAGCCGTTGCCGATTTCAAGCGCCAGGCGCTTGTTCGGGTGCAGGGGCGTCAGGTTTTCAAACAGGATCTTGTTTTTTGCATTTTCCGGCGAATCGAAATTAATTTCACTGACCTTGAGCAGGGCGAAATAGCGCTCGCTGTCCTTGGGGGGGCGGATCTTGCCGGAAATGGTATCGCCGGTACGCAGGTTGAAGCGGCGGATCTGGCTGGGTGAGACATAGATGTCATCGGGTCCGGCCAGGTAGGAGCTCTCGGCGGAACGCAGGAAACCGAAGCCGTCCTGCAGGATTTCCAGTACGCCATCACCGTAGATGTCCTCACCACTTTTGGCGTGCGCCTTGAGGATAGCGAAAATAATATCCTGTTTTCTTGAGCGGGATGTGCCCTCAATGCCGCTTTTACTGGCCAGGTTGATGAGATCGGAGACGGGGGTTTGTTTTAGTTCAGTCAGATTCATTGCGATTTATCTTCAAAAAGAATTGTAAAAAAGGTGTTGGTTTTGACTTGGTGGGTGCTACGACGAACAGGCGCAACGCCACGATGTCGGGAAATCACCGGATTTCTGGATATGTTTTGAGATTTGCCGGCAAGGGCAGTGTGTTAATGGTTTCGATTGCGTACGAATGCTTGTTGTTCTATAAAGCTAACACCAAATCATGGATTCGTCCAGCCTGTTATTGAAGTTGCCTGAACAGGCCGGACGAATTTGCTGCTGAAATCTTTCTAAAGATTGCTGTCGATGAAGGCGGTCAACTGTGATTTGGACACGGCCCCGACCTTGGTAGCTTCAACGTTGCCGCTTTTAAATAGCATCAGGGTAGGAATGCCGCGAATGCCGAATTTGGGCGGAGTCGCTGGATTTTCATCGATGTTCAACTTGACGACTTTCAATTTGCCAGCATACTCGCCGGCAATTTCATCCAGGATGGGTGCGATCATTTTACAGGGGCCGCACCAGTCCGCCCAGTAGTCAACCAGTACCGGTCCTTCGGCATTTACAACTTCCTGCTCGAAAGTGTCATCGGTCGCATAGACAATTTTATCACTCAACGTTGTTTCTCCCGCTGTTTTATATTAACTGTATTTGAGCCTATGCTGCGCCTTATTTCAAGTCATAATCATGGAAAAACAGCTGGATCACGAAAGCGCACACAAGTTATTGGTGTCTCTGACAAATTCAAAAACTTGCTGAGCCGCAACAAGGTGGCCATGCGCCATTGAATTCACTATGCACATCAATATCTTGCACGTCTTTTCCGGCCACATCCGTTTTTCCAGGATAATTATCTTCATAAAGTACTTATCTGTTATGCTCCTGACACTATGACAGACAAACACATTACCGATACCCCCTTCAAAAGTTTTGACCTGCCAGCCGAGTTACTGCAAGGCATTGAAGACTCAGGCTTTTCTTATTGCACCCCGATTCAGGCTGAAACCCTGCCGGTGGCCCTGGCCGGCAGGGATGTCAGCGGCCAGGCGCAGACCGGCACCGGCAAGACGGCCGCTTTTTTAATCGCCCTGTTTGCGCAGTTGTTGCGCAAACCCGCCGTATCGCAGGACGAACCTCGGCCTCTGCGCGCGATAATCCTGGCGCCAACGCGAGAGCTGGCGCTACAGATCCACCGCGACGCAGAAAAAATAGGCGCGCATACCGGCCTGAAACTGGGCCTGGCCTATGGCGGCACCGGCTACGAAAGCCAGCGCCGCACGCTGGAAGAAGGCGTGGATGTGCTGATCGGCACACCGGGGCGGATTATCGATTATTTCAAGCAGGGCGTGTTCAAGCTCAATGCGATTCAGGTGATGGTGCTGGATGAAGCCGACCGCATGTTTGATCTGGGCTTTATCAAGGATATTCGTTACCTGCTGCGACGCATGCCCAAACCGGAACAACGCCTGAGCCTGCTGTTCTCGGCGACCCTGTCTCATCGCGTGGCGGAGCTGGCTTATGAGCATATGAATAATCCTCAGCCGGTCAAAATTGAATCGGAGAAGATCACGGCAGATAAAGTGACCGAAGTGGTTTATTACCCGGCCAAGGAAGAAAAAATTCCGCTACTGCTGGGCCTGCTGGATACCTGGGAAGTAAAATGCGCACTGGTCTTCGTTAACACCAAGCGGGTCGCGGAAAGGGTCGCCGCCTATCTTGGCGGCAATGGCTATGAAACGGCTCTGCTGACCGGTGATGTGCCGCAGGTAAAGCGCCAGAGCCTGCTCAAGCGCTTTACCGATGGCGGGTTAAAAATCATGGTGGCGACGGATGTAGCCGCACGTGGTTTACATATTCCCGATGTCAGTCATGTGGTTAATTTCGATCTACCGCAGGACGCGGAAGACTATGTCCATCGTATCGGCCGCACCGCCCGCGCCGGCGCCAAAGGCGATGCCATCAGTTTCGCCTGTGATGAATATGTGTTTTCCCTGCCGGAGATTGAAGAGTACGTCGGCCACAAGATCCCGGTCCAGCAGATTACCGCCGAAATGCTGCCGAAACCGCAGCCGCCGCTGAAGATCGAACGCAAACCGCGGCGTCAGGGCGGCGGCCGAGGATCGTCTAACCGGGGCGGGCGCTCGGGGAATTCTTCACACCGGCGATTCAGGTAACTGGTAGCTGGTAGCTGGTAGCTGGTAGCTGGTAGCTGGTAGCTGGTAGCTGGTAGCTGGTAGCTGGTAGCTGGTAGCTGGTAGCTGGTAGCTGGTAGCTGGTAGCTGGTAGCTGGTAGCTGGTAGC
>Ga0316207_10002556_pt1 | contig 18451 bp, 21 predicted proteins | sample 6weekpyrite_MG_FD_204943 | JGI IMG/M metagenome (GOLD analysis project Ga0316207, IMG submission 204943) | Microbial mat bacterial communities from mineral coupon in-situ incubated in ocean water Damariscotta River, Maine, United States -... | ecosystem: Environmental > Aquatic > Marine >...
GATGCTTACCAGGCCGGTTACGACAACGGTACTGAGAAGAACACTGACAACATGGGTGACCACAAGGCCTAAGCCTTCCGGTTACTTAAGTCAGACGAAAAAGGCAGCCATTGGCTGCCTTTTTTTGCACTGAACCTTCGGGACGAAGGTTAGTGTACTCACAATGAACCCGTAGGGTTCTGTGAGAACAAATCTGACGTATAGTATGAATCTATTGCCATGGCTTAAATGGCAGTACAACAAATCCTCAAAAGGGTGCAATCAAGAAGCCTTCGATTTACCCTGTAATACCCCGATCACCGCTGACATGATTAACGAACCCAGCACCACGAGCATCATCAACTCCGGTGCCAGTGCCTGCCCGGTGTTCTCCAGCAGCATTTCCTCGAGAATATAGCCGACAAGCCCAAGCAGCGGTATAGCCGGTATCAGGGCAACATAGCACCAACCACCCTGCCAGCTTCTCCAGCCCTTTAATGGCAGATAGACCGCCAACACAAATAACGCCAGCAGCACCAACTTTCCGACAATCACCATAGCCTGTTATCCCTAAATACTTGTTATACAACAAAGAATATACCGCAATGAGGGCTCGACATGCCAAAATGCTGTGGTATCCTTTGCGCCCTTTACAGCACACCCACAGATTTATGGCCGATTCACTATTTAAAGTCAGTTTTGTTAACCAGTCAAAGGTATATGAGATCTATGCCCGCGCAGTGTACCAGAGCGACATGATCGGCTTTATTGAAGTCGAGGAATTCATTTTCGGGGAAAACACCACGGTTGTCATTGACCCGTCTGAAGACCGGCTGAAAACAGAATTCGCCGATGTGAAACGTAGCTATATACCGATGCATTCAATTATTCGCATCGATGAAGTTGAGAAACGTGGCACTGCCAAGATCCTGGCCTTTGATGGCAAGGCAGAAGACATCTATCGCTTTCCCGGTGTAAGCCAGGAAACGACTGACAACACCCAGTCATAAACCGGTACAGACCCATGGCACACGACAAACTGGAAAAACGACTCATACGCAATCTCGGCCGCGCCATTGCTGATTACGACATGATACGCGCTGACGACCGAATTATGGTGTGCCTGTCTGGTGGTAAAGACTCATTTACCTTGTTGCATTTATTACACAAACTGAAGGTCAAGGCGAATGTACCCTTTGATGTCTTTTCCTTCACACTGGATCAAAGCCAACCGGGTTGGGATGATTCCGGTCTGCGCACCTGGCTTGACGACCATAATTACCCCTATGAAATCCTCACCCGTGATACCTACTCAGTCGTCATCGACAAGGTGCCAGAAGGCAAGACCTATTGCTCGATGTGCTCACGTCTGCGACGCGGCAATATTTACACCTATGCTGAACGCAATGGCTTTGTAAAAGTCGCCCTGGGTCATCACCGTGATGACATGATCGAGAGCCTGCTGATGTCAATCATGTACAGTGGCGTTACACGGTCTATGCCTGCAAAACTACTTACCGATAACAAAAAGCATATAGTAATTCGGCCGCTTGCCTATTGCAGGGAAGAAGATATTGCCGAGTACGCCGAGCGTGAGCAGTTCCCGATCATTCCCTGTAACCTGTGTGGTTCACAGGAAAACATGACCCGGCAAAAAGTGAAAAAACTTATCCATGACCTGGCGGCAGAAAATCCGAAAATACCGGGCAATATTTATGCGGCCATGGGCAATATCTGCCCAAGCCAACTATCTGACCACGACATTTGGAATTTCACTGACCTGGATGATCAGTTAGAGGCGCTTGAACCTGTTATAGATAGCATTGACCTGCTAAAGACAGCTGGCAGCTAAGCCCCTACTAGTTCCAGATATCAACCGTCTTACCTGTTGCGCGGATCTCATCGGCACGGTGCTCAAGATAACGCTGGAAGCTCGTTTCCGTCTTGTAGCCACCACTGAGGACATAATCAAACACCGATTGCACGTGGAAGTTCTTGAGGAAACCTTCAATCCGGATCACTTCTTTACCCTTGTCATATAAAACGGCATACGGTGCAAAGGCAACGCCCAGCTTTCTTGCCAGTTTCTTCGCTGTTGTCTTGTTGCCATCCAGATCGATCACCGGCGTATCCGACCATCGATCGAGCTGAACAACATTAAACTGCTTGACGACGTCTACCGTATCCTTTTGTTTAAGTGTGACATCATGAAGTCTGTCACAAGGCTTACAGTCGCCCTCTTCAAATAGCACTGCGAGTGGTTTCCCCGTTTGCTTCAACTTCTGAAGGTCGTAGGCAGGTTTAGCAAAATAACTTTCTGTACGTAATTTCCCGGGTTTTTGCTTCTTCGTGAATTGCGCGTAGTAATCCGTGAAACTAACCGTGTTCTCTTTCTTTTCTTTTACATACTGTAATGCAATCAGGAATTTATCCGGTGGGTAATAACCGTTAATGCGCAAAGCAACCTTGCCCTTCTCGTCGTAAAACAGGATAGAAGGTGTAAACCACACTCTCTGGTTCGCAGCATAGGATTTTTCGTTATAGTCTTTACCATCAAGTCCGACGACTTCTTTATCACCCCACATGTTTATATCGAGAGCGTCAAAGTTCTTGGCAAGGTAGTCAACAATGCGCTTGTCGGTGAAATTATCATTCACCAACTTGGCACAATATGGGCAGCCGTTTTGATGAAAATACAGCATGACGCGTTTACCTGAAGCGGCTGCGTCGTCCACGTCTTCCTGAAGATCAAGAAATGACCGCTTAAACCATGCAGGAATCTCTACGGGTGATGCACCCAGGAACTCGCCTTTTTTTACTGATTTTGATGCCTCTGCTGCAAACAGGCTAACAGGTGCAAAAAGAATAGCGAATAAACTAATGAATACAAACTTACGCATAGTTGATACCTTTCGTTTTCGTTATGCCCTGTAGTCTGCACAAAAAATTAACGATGGGCAAACGGCTTCTATTTAAGCTTATCACTCGTCTCTGGCGGTAGAATACGGCACGCACGCGCATATTCTTTTGGTAGATGTTCGAGAACACCTTTCATACAAATTACATCCACCACGACCAGGCCAGAGCATTGTGTAAACTGGATATTGGTACGGCCATCCGTGCTGACCATGTATTTTCTTGGCCAGTTTCCTGGTGGTGTTTCTAGCAATAACCCACGTGCATATACCGTTTTAGTTCCGGCACGTAATTTATCCAGTTTACCGAGTGATACATGTATATAGGATGCATTACGATATGGGTCTGTGACACGATCCCAACTAAATGGCACACCCTTGTTGAGTTTCCTGAAAGCCCTTGCATTCGTCTTGGAATCAACGCGACAGGTTTGCAGCAAAATCTTCATTTGATCGGCAATCCTGTTCTGTAATGCCTCGTCAATTGGAATTTCTTTACCACGCTGCATTATTTTCGTCTCAACAGGTATCTCTTTTAGTTCATCAATAAGATCGACCTGGTCAGCCAGCGACACATTCGTCGCTAGCAGTGCCAAAAATGTGATTATAATGTTTCTCAAACCCATCATGCTCAAAACCCTTAGGCATAGTGTCAATACTGGTTCTATCGACAGATATAGGGAATTATTAAGTGATACGGCATAAGCTAGTGAGACCTCGTATAGTAACTATGACCACAAAATAGCGGCCTTGTTCACAAAAACCCTTTTTTCAGTAGCTATTTATAGTCGTTAAAGCACCTTCCAGAGAAACAGGATAAGGGCAATCACCCCTATCAGCACATAAACTTCTAGACCTGCAGGTATCATCTGCCGTACTCCTTGAACATGGTGCGCTAATTAAACCATCACGTTCTAGCGACGATTTATTGCGAGAAAATACGTTTAAGAAAGCCTTGCAACTCTTTCCAGCTTTTCTTATCGGCCTCTTCGTTATAGGCAAGCGGTAAATTAAATTCCTCACCGATTTTATCGACGTCAGGGCGCGTAAATGAATGTACGGCCCCCGGGTAGGAAACAAACTTCATATCGGCACCCGCCTCTTTCATCTCTGTTTTAAAGCCATCAAGGTGCTCTGGCTTAACAAATGGATCATCGGCACCATGCAGAACCAGGATCTTGGTGTTGATATCTCCTGCCTTGGCAGGTGTTTTAGTAGCCAAACTTCCATGGAAACTGGCTACTCCTTTTAGGTCACTGCCTTTACGTGCCATGTGCAATACGACGCCTCCACCGAAACAGTAACCAATTGCGGCTGTTTTATCCTCAAGTGTGGTCTGGTGTGATTCAAGATAGTCGCGTGCAGCCTTAAAGCGACGTTCGCCTTCCCTCATATTATTGAGGACCTTCATCATAAATTTCTTGGCATTTTTCGGGTGGCGGGCAAGCCTGCCGTCACCATACATATCCAGCGCGAAAGCCGTGTAACCCAATTCTGCCAGCATATGTGCACGATCGCGGACATACTGGTTATGCCCCCACCATTCATGCACGACAATAACACCCGGTCGTTTTTCCTTGATGGCTGCATCGTAAACAAGGTAACCGCGTAACAGTACACCGCCCGATTTATAGGTAACGATCTCAGAACGAATGTCTTTGGCGACCGGCTTGGCTTCTTCTGGTGTAGTCGAGGTGTCATCACCACATGCGACCAGTAAAAAAGTCATCAACAGAATCATCAGGCTACGCATGGCTTTCTCCTTATATTTTTATCGAGCGAGCAGCATAATGCTAAATAGTCGTCTCAGGGTAGCAACTAGCTGCCAGCAGGTGAACCTTTCAATTATTTGGTTAAGTTTTATACAACTATTTCGGCACAGCGCCCTTCAATGTGAGGGAAAGTTATTTCAGTCATTACAGAAATTGCAGTATTTATCATATATATTTGTTTTATTAGGAATTTTAATAGCATGTACCCCAAAGACACGTCACGCTATTCACCGTGTTATTTTTTCTGCCGGGCACTAAATGCCTGAGTCCATAATTAATTTAATAGACCAGGCACCTGTCTGAGCTCGATAATCAGACATTGCTACGCCTTTCCTTTGCTGACGGTTGCTGACTGACCCAGTACAACCAGGCAAGAATAACAAGCTGTAAGGGCAGGCGAATATAAAGTGCCTCGACGGAGGCAACATCTGCGTAAAGCTCTGGATGCAGCGCCATATGAATATTCGCCGGGAACACCGCTATTGTCAGTAGCATTAATCCCAGCCCGGCAATGCGCCTTAATCGGGTAATCAACAATGCAAGGCCACCCAGCATCTCCAACACGCCACTGATATAAACAAGCTCAAGGTGTGCGGGCAGGTACGGCGGCATGATCGAGATATAAAAATCTTCGTTTAGGAAATGATTCAGACCCGCACCGATAAAGGCTAACGAAATAATGATCAAGGCAACACGTTTAATATTCAACGCTCCTCTTCTCGCGTATAACATGCCATATAGAAATATCTTACATGTTCTTATTTTTTTGGATTTATCCAGTGGTAGGCAGAATCGATATCCCGGTAAACCTTGATTGATGCAGGCAGTTCAGCGCCGTACCCCTCAAACATACGTGACATACCAAATGTCAGATCATTTGGAGCCACAATGGCTATCTTGTAGTTGAAGCCACGCTGATCCGAACCTTCACTAAGCAGTTTCACAACGTTCATGAAGTCATCTTTAGTCAGTTTACTGAGATCTGCATGCTCAAGATTCCATATAACATCCATTTCTTTCCTGAAATCTGTATGAACAAGGGTGGCATCGAATGCATTCTTGACATCATCTGCTGACAGCTCACCCATAGCGGTACGAACAATAATGTTATGTGCGGGATCTATTTTGCTACTAATAGTCATAACATGCTCAGAAGTAACATTACGATATACCTTCTTTACCTCGTGTAATCATGCACTATCACAATGGCCATCTACTGCTCCTAAACCAAACTTATCCGGTAGTACTATTTTTTATATCGCATTAAAAAGACTATAGCTATAAGACAATAGTACTAGGCTCACTCAAGCGAGGCCTTCTCGTCTTAAATCAATAGCGCGACACTCTTTACCTGTGCGTAAACTTGCTTGCCAGGCACAAGCCCAAGTTCTGTTGCAGATTTTTGCGTAATGCGTGCAAGTATGGGTACCCCTCCCGCCAACAGACGGACGGTCACCTGTGTTGCGCCTTCTTCACTAATTGCTTCCACAACTGCCTGGAATATATTCAGGATACTCGTGCCTGACTGTCTCTCAAGTGTCAGACTGATATCACGCGCAACAAGCCTTAACCGTACAGTCTCTCCGATCTCCAATTGCCCACGTGCGACAGTAATAATCCCACCAGGAAATTCCAGCCGGGTCAGCTGATACGCTTCATCGTGCTCGACCACAACGGCTTCAATGATGGCTGCGGCATCATCATCGTGCGCAATTGACAGATCCAGGCGTGTGAACATCTCGTGGATATCACCGGTAGAGACCACGCGGCCGGCTTCCATTAACACCAGGTGATCGGCAATTCTTGCCACTTCTTCACGTGCATGGCTGACATATAACACAGGGATGTCCAACTGACGATGTAATGATTCTATATAAGGCAGGATTTCCTGTTTACGTTGATAGTCCAGTGCTGCCAGAGGTTCATCCATTAACAAAATATCCGGGTTAACCGCTAGTGCACGGGCAATCGCCACTCTTTGCCGCTCTCCCCCAGAGAGAGTGCCCGGCTTTCGCTCAAGTAAAGCGCCTATGCCGAGTAGATCAATCGCGCCATCTAATGCGACCGCATGACCTGTCTGAGAGGCGCGCTTGACACCGTATTCAAGATTGCCACGAACGCTGAGATGCTCAAATAGGCTGGCCTCCTGGAAAACATAACCCAGGTTACGTTTATGAGGGGGAACAAAAACAGTACCTGACTGCCAGACATTTCCTGCAATATCCAGGTAGCCTCCTGCATATCGTTCAAGGCCTGCAATGGCACGTAACAAGGTTGTTTTACCACAACCCGATGGCCCAAAAAGAGCGGTCACGCCTTTGGATGGAAGTTTCAGATCAACATCCATCCTGAAGTCACCCTTGTCAGCAACAAATTTTGCGTCGATCGTCATCGTCTATCGCGGCTCATGTTCGTAAAACCCTGAAGCGTCTGTTGAGCGCATAGACTGCCATCAACATCAGGAAAGAAAGCACCAGCAGTGCACCGGACAACCAATGAGCCTGTGTATATTCAAGCGCTTCAACATGATCATAAATAGCGATCGAAACCACCTGGGTCTCTCCCGGGATATTCCCGCCTATCATCAGTACCACACCGAATTCACCCAGCGTATGTGCAAACCCCAGTACCGTGGCGGTTAAAAAACCGGGGCGCGCCAAGGGCACGGCGACTGTCAAAAAACGATCCAGCGGTGATGCCCGCAGGGTCGCCGCAACATCCAGTGGCCGCTTGCCGACAGCCTTAAATGCATCATGCAGCGGTTGAACAACAAACGGCATTGAATAAATAACTGATCCAATCACAAGCCCGGTGAAGGTAAACGCCAGCGGACGTCCCCCTGCAGATGCAATTAAACCACCCACGGGCCCATCTGGACTAAATGCAATCAATAAATAGAAACCAAGAACGGTTGGCGGTAGTACCAGGGGTAATGCCACAACGGCCTCAATAATGTATTTCAATCGACAACGCGTATGAGCCATCCACCAGGCAAGTGGTGTGCCCACGACAAGTAAAACCAGCGTGGTTATTGCCGCCAGTTTTAGCGTAATGACAAGTGCGACCAAGTCTGCTTCGCTAAACATTAGTCTATCTCGTATCCATATTCCCGAATGACCTTCAAGGCCTGTTCACTTTTTACAAATGCTGCAAATTGGCGTGCGGCCTCACTATCTTTAATAATGACTGCTTGCTGTCTGATTGGTGGATACAATTCTTGTGGTACACGCCATGCGGACCCTTCAATTAACGCCTGTTTACGAAGCACTTGTGATAGCGCAACAAAGCCCAGTTCAGCATTACCACTTTTAACAAAACGATAGGCCTGGCTGATGTTCTCACCGCGTACCATTCGCTTCGTTAAACGGCCGAAAAGCTTACGCTGCATCAAGACCTCTTTTGCCGCTTTCCCATACGGGGCATGTGCGGGGTTCGCAATGGCCAGGAACCTGAAGTCACCGCTTTGTAAAACATTTCCATTTGCATCGACACGATGCTTGTCAGGACTCCATAATACAAGCTTACCTGTTGCATATGTAAATCGACTGCCGGCAGTGGAGTAGCCTTTTTGCTCAAGTAGAGATGGTCGCAGGGCATCTGCAGCAAAGAAAATATCATACGGCGCACCATTTATAATTTGAGCATAGTGCTTGCCAGTCGAACCCGGGCTCAAGATTATTTTTTCCGACGTTTGTTTCATGTACTGTGCAGACAATACTTTCATGACTTCATAAAAATTACTCGCGACTGCAACACGCACATCTGCAGCACCTGCTAAAGCGGGCATGACTAGCAGGCCAAGGTAGAGTAAAACGGTATTTAAATATGTTAGAAAAGGCCGGAGCATTTTTTTATGTTCAGACACTGCGGTTGAGTATTTCCAATACCAATACTCCAGTCCGTTAATTTTGTGCCAGAAAACGATCCAGGGCATTGGCAAATTCACGCCTGTCTGCCTGGCTCAAGGGAGGAGGACCACCGGACATTACACCGCTACCCCGTAACTCATCCATAAAATCACGCATTGTCAGCTTCTGGCGTATGGTTTCGCGATTATAAAACTCACCCCGTGGATTCAATGCCTCGGCACCCTTTTCAAGCAACTCGGCTGCCAGCGGAATATCTGCCGTCACCACAAGCTCACCCTCCTGGACATGCTGAACAATGTAATTATCCGCCACATCAAAACCGGGTTCCACACGCACCGCGCGTATAAACGCTGATCGTGGTGTGGATAATGGCTGGTTGGCAACGAGAATGAGCTCGCACGATACTCGATCGGCTGCTTTATACAGGATTTCCTTGATAACCTTGGGACAGGCATCGGCATCAACCCAAATCTTCAATTCTGCTCTCACTCAAGTGTAAATAATGCATGCAACATACCACACAAACCGTTACACTACGCGGCCCTTCTGACACATCCTCATTAAACGGTGGACTGTGGCAATCGGGGGAACTCCTGCACCACCTTTGCACGCTCGCATTTCCAGCTTCTCACAGGTACAAATTGATGACCGACACTGTAACCGCGTTTAAAGATTTAGCGCTCACTGCCTCTCTTCTGAAAGCACTCGATGAAGTTGGTTACGAGACCCCCTCGCCTATCCAGGCCCAGACTATTCCGTTGTTACTGGAAGGTAGAGATGTGCTTGGCCAGGCGCAAACCGGCACAGGCAAAACCGCTGCATTTGCACTGCCTATGTTGTCGAACATCGACCTGAAGCAGAAAGACCCGCAAGTACTGGTATTGGCTCCGACACGAGAGTTGGCTATCCAGGTCGCCGAAGCCTTCCAGAAATATGCCAGTCACATGAAAGGCTTCCATGTGCTTCCTATCTATGGCGGCCAGGATTACCGTGTGCAGATCCGTGCCCTGCAACGTGGTGTTCACATTGTTGTCGGGACACCTGGGCGCGTCATGGACCACATGCGCCGCGGTACACTGAAACTCGATAACCTTGATACCCTGGTCCTCGATGAGGCTGATGAAATGTTGCGCATGGGATTCATCGACGACGTCGAATGGATCCTTGAGCAGACACCTTCTGAACGACAAATCGCGCTGTTCTCGGCAACCATGCCACAACAGATCCGACGCATTGCCACCAAGTACCTGAACGATCCTGAACAAGTTACTATCAAGGTCAAGACGGCAACTGCCGACACCATTCGTCAACGTTTCTGGCCCGTCAGTGGTTTTCATAAACTTGATGCGCTCACGCGTATTCTTGAGGCAGAACCCTTCGACGCGATGATTATTTTTGTTCGCACCAAAACGGCGACCGTCGAACTTGCAGAAAAACTCGAGGCACGTGGTTATGCAACAGCGGCGCTGAATGGTGATATCCAGCAAAAGCAACGCGAACGTACCATTCAGCAACTGAAAACCAATAAGCTCGATATCCTGGTTGCAACCGATGTCGCCGCACGTGGCCTCGATGTTGAACGCATTAGTCATGTCGTCAACTATGACATCCCCTACGATACCGAGGCCTACATTCATCGTATCGGCCGCACCGGACGAGCCGGTCGTGAAGGCGATGCGATCCTGTTTGTCGCACCGCGCGAAAAACGCCTGTTGCATGCAATTGAAAAGGCAACGCGGAAGAAGATCGAGATCATGGAGCTGCCTTCAACCGAGTTGATCAATGACAAGCGTATCGAGAAATTCAATCAACGCATTACAGATACGCTCGCGACTGAAGAGCTCGGCCTGTTTTATCAACTCATAGAACAATACCAACAGGAACATAATATTCCTGCGCTCGAAATCGCAGCAGCACTCGCACAATTGTTACAAGGCGATTCGCCCTTCCTGTTACAAAACAAACCACAGCGGAAACCGGGTAAAGACTGGGCATCCGATGACCGTCCTTCAGGTCGGGGCGATTCACGTAAACGTCGTGAGCGTTCACCGCGAAGAGACTCCGCTGTTGAAGAAGGCATGGTGCGCTACCGCATTGAAGTTGGCCACAATCACAAGGTCAAACCAGGTAACATCGTCGGTGCAATCGCCAATGAAGGTGGTATTGATAGCCAGAACATGGGCCGTATTAGCATTTTCGATGAGCACAGCATGATTGACCTGCCTAAAGGTATGCCAAACAGCACCTTGAGCAAATTAAAAAAGACCTGGGTCGCCGGTCAGCAATTACAGATATCAGAAGATGGTGGTGATTCAAAGCCATCCAAACCTCGTAAGCCACGTAAATCAGGGAAACCGACTCGCACGGGCGATCGCGACAAGCCTGAAGCAAAGCGTCGCAGTAAGGATAAGCCAAAGACCAAGACAAAAGACAAGGCCAAGGCGAAGAAAAAAAAGGAAAAGAAAAAGAAGTTGAAGAAAAAAGACAAAAAGGCGAAAGCCAGTCGCGCTTAGCTTTATTGCTTTTAAAACAGTTTACAGGCCGGTCCACCCTTGCTGGCCAGTACACTACTGATGTGCGGGTGGTTTTGTAAACGGGTCAATATATCTTCGTACAACTTGTCGGGTGTATTACTGGCAAAGATAAGATCCACAGAGCCATCTTCATTCGCCTTGTAAGACGCGTACTCTTCACTACCATCATAATCAAACAGGATATTCGCAGTCGCCGAATCTGCTTTTAAGAGTTCGTCGGCATTCAGATTTGGAGCAATGCTTACCAAGGCTATAAGCCAGATAGCCACCAGTATTTTCTTCATAACTTACTCCCCAAATCTTTAACTAAAGACCAGAACAGTATCGCGCGGAATAGTGGCAACTTCAATCATGTGATGTAAGACATCAGCCACATAAAAAAAAGGCCGTCATAAGACGGCCTTTTTCATTTCTTTATCACTCTTCCAGCTAACTGGATTTATTCATCGGTGACACAACCTTCAGAGGCCGTTTTAACATTCTTGATGAATTTATAAAGCGTGCCACGGGTCGCCTTGTACGGTGGCATTTCCCATGCTTCTTTACGCTTCGCCATTTCTTCATCTGATACTGCGACATCAAGTACACGGGTTTCTGCATCAATCGTAATCTCATCACCATCCTTGATCAAGGCAATCGGACCACCTTCCTGCGCCTCAGGCACAACGTGACCAATAATAAAACCGTGCGAACCACCCGAAAAACGACCATCGGTAATCAGGGCAACATCTTTACCCATACCTGCACCCATGATAGCTGACGTCGGGGTCAGCATCTCCGGCATACCGGGTCCACCTTTAGGTCCTTCATTACGGATGACAATGACATCACCCTTCTGGATCTTGCCGTCTTCAAGCCCTTTGAGCATGTCTTCTTCACAATCATAAACACGTGCGGGCCCTACAAAACGCAAACCTTCCTTTCCGGTGATCTTTGCAACCGAGCCACCCGGTGCCAGTGACCCCTTGAGGATTTGGATGTGGGCAGTTTCCTTGATTGGCTTCTCCAGCGGCAAAATGACATCCTGATCCTCGACCAATCCTGGCAAATCGGCAAGATTTTCAGCAATGGTCTTACCGGTCACGGTCAGACAGTCTCCATTTATCAGCCCATTCTCCATGAGATATTTCATCACAGCAGGTGTACCGCCAACATTGTGCAGATCTTCCATGACGTATTTACCTGATGGCTTCAAATCGGCAATAAATGGAACGCGATCCGAAATGGTCTGGAAGTCATCAATGGTCAGCTCGACGTCGACGGCACGCGCCATCGCGATCATGTGCAGCACCGCATTCGTTGAACCACCCAGGGCCATAATAATCGTCAGTGCATTTTCAAATGCCTCACGTGTCATGATGTCTCGTGGTTTGATGTCTTTCTCAAGCAAGTTACGCACGGCATGCCCGGCGCGACGACATTCTTCTAATTTGCCAACATCAACCGCCGGTGTTGATGAACTGTATGGAAGACTCATTCCCATTGCCTCGATCGCCGAAGCCATCGTGTTCGCCGTGTACATACCACCGCAAGAACCTGCACCCGGGCAGGAGTTCTCGACGATCGACTGGCGTTCATCATCATCGATCTTACCGGCAATAAACTCACCATAACTCTGGAAGGCAGAAACAATATCGAGGGTCTGGTCTTTCAAATGACCTGGCTTGATGGTGCCGCCATAAACCATGAGCGATGGACGGTTCAAGCGTCCCATGGCGATCAATGCACCTGGCATGTTCTTGTCACAACCCGGGATGGTAACCAGCCCGTCATACCATTGACCGCCCATGACTGTTTCAATCGAATCTGCAATCACTTCACGTGACTGCAGGGAGTAACTCATTCCTGATGTGCCCATCGAAATACCATCAGACACGCCAATCGTATTAAAGCGCATACCGACGAGATCTGCCTCCTGAACGCCCTGCTTGACGAGTGCCGCCAGGTCATTCAGATGCATATTACAGGTGTTGCCTTCCCACCAGACACTCGCAATACCTACTTCGGCCTTGGTCATATCCTCGCTGGAAAGCCCGGTGCCATAGAGCATGGCCTGTGAGGCGCCTTGTGATTTGGGTTCGGTGATTCGGGAACTGTATTTGTTCAGCTTGTTACTCATGGTTCACTCCGGTCGCGCTATGCGCCCTGATTTAGTTCAATTAACCCCTTTTGGGGCTGTGAATTAACTGCCTTCTCAGGCAAACTGTGCCACATGGGCCAGTAAACAGGCGGCAAAGGATAGCAGAAAAGTCCGTAAAAGGCTGCGTTTGGCAGCGTTTTCAGGCTGGCGGATATGATGAACCTTCATTAACTAAAAGATGTTGAGGAGTAGGTATGAGTATTGATCGCATTGTGATGGCCTTTGCAGGCACCGTTATCCTGGCCAGTGTCGCGCTGACACATTTCCATAACCCGAACTGGATGTGGCTGACTGTCTTCGTCGGTGCCAACTTATTCCAGGCTGGCTTCACACGCTTTTGCCCGCTGGCAATCATCCTGAAAAAAGGCTTCGGCGCCAAGCCGGGCTGTGCCTTCGAATAGTACCCGACGGGGTGACTCAATCGAGTCGCCCCTTCTGACTTTCCGTATCCTGTCATGAAGATTATTGAGGTCATCGCCGATCACGGCCACCTCGATACGATCATGGGGATCGCTGAACAGCACCAAGCCATCGATGTCTGGCCCGGCAGCGTCGCTGAAGATAATCGCTGTGCAGTTCGTATGCTGGTTACCCCTGAATCCCGGCAGGCTGTGCTCGATGCCCTGCAGTCTGTACTCAGCACCAGTGAAACGGCTCGAATAATCATATCGCCCGTTGAGGCAAGCCTTCCCCGCGTTGAAGATAATGGGGCTGAAAAGGAATCTCGTAAGCGTAAGGCCGCGCTTAGTCGAGAGGAACTCTATAACGACGTCAGTAAAAGTGCCCAACTCGATGGTCGCTTCCTGCTGTTGGTGTTCCTGTCGACCATCGTAGTTGCCGTTGGTCTGCTTGAAGACAATGTCGCCGTTGTGATCGGCGCGATGGTGATTGCGCCCTTCCTCGGGCCCAATATTGCATTGGCACTGGGCAGTGCCCTCGGTGATAACGCACTCGTCTGGCAATCATTAAAGACCAACTTGTCCGGGATGGCCTTCGCCTTATTATTGAGTATTTGCCTGGGTGCCCTATGGCCCTATGCCATCGATAGCCAGGAACTAATCGCCCGCACTTACGTTGGCCTGGATTCTATCGCACTGGCACTGGCATCGGGTGCCGCAGCCGTGCTATCGCTGACGACCGGACTTGCCAGCGTCCTGGTTGGGGTCATGGTCGCCGTTGCCCTACTACCGCCTACCGCTACACTCGGGTTTATGATCGGTAGTGGCCAGCAGGAATTGGCACTTGGAGCCGGCCTGTTGCTTGCCGTTAATATCGTCTGCGTAAACCTGGCGGCGAAACTTGGCTTCCTGTTCATGGGAATCAAGCCACGTACCTGGCTCGATCAGCAACGTGCTCGCCAGTCGATGGTGACCTATATTGCTATCTGGCTGATTTTACTCATTATCCTGACGATTCTCATCTACCTTAGGACTCAACTCGCTCAGGCTTGATATACCCACACTAAAAGGTATGATCACACGCCTTGTATAACTGACCAACGGAATACCCCTCATGCGTTACCTCGTCACAATGCTGCTCAGCAGCCTGCTTCTCAGTCTCTCATCACTTGCTAGAGCCGACAGTGAGTTGCCGTGGTGGTGGAATAGCGACTGGTGGGAAAAGGGTCAGTTAGAAGTACCGGTCAATCATCAAATCCGGATGGACACTACCACGGTCATTCATGGTGACAGTGAAATTCCGGTCGTCATTGCACGGCCCGATGACAACAAAAAATACCCTGCTGTCCTGTTCCAGCACGGCCGGCGTGGCCTGGATGATCTTATCCAGTTACACGTCAAACGTCTTGCGGCACGCGGTTTTGTTGTCGTCGCCGGCGATGTCTACAAGGGCCGCCTTGTCGATAATTACCCGATTGGACATGACTATGCCTTGGAAGGCGATGTCAATGCTGTGCTTGACTACCTGATGACTCGCAAGGACACCAGTAGCAAAAAGGCCTGCATCTATTCACATACGCGCGGCGGTTATTATTCGTTGAAGGTCGCTGTTAAATTTAAACGCCAGGAAAATGACCTGGCCTGTTATGTTTCCTACTACCCACATATGCAGGACCCGAACTTACCCGAGCCTGACCAGGTCTACCGCTACGCGGTCGAAGCCAACGATATGAAAATCCCAACCCTGATTTTTATTGGTGAAGATGAGCAATACCAGCGTCGTCGCCCTATCGAGGCTTCAATCAAGGCCATGCAAGACAAAAAGGTCGATGCCAGGTTGATTATTTACCCGGGCGTAGGTCGTGGATTTGATTTTCGTCCAGATAATATACGGTCTTTCGCGGATGACCTGGCATCAAAAGATGCCATTCAACGTGCCACGAAATTTATGAACAAACACCTTGGCGCCAAGTGATTGGGCAAACGCCCCACTCATCGTTCATGAATCATAGATTTGTAATCTAAATAAGATGGCGTCATCCTTGACGCCGTTCGAACGCACACTCAACCTTGTAGTGTGTTTCCTGACTGGCGAGCGAAGGTAACCACCTTCGAGAGCTGACGCCGCCGATGTGCCAGTAAGCTCTCGTAGATAATGCCAAGCGGGTTATCACAAGAACCTTCCCTGGTACGTATTTCATCCAGACAACAATTAAAGTAGTTGATCTCTTTACGGATCGATTCTTCAAAATGTTCAGATGATGTAGATACTGGTTGTTGCGACAGGGCCATGCTCCGCCTCCTCTCTCAATACTTTGCAAACTGTGTGTTTGCTAAAGTATCAACATGGCAGGCAAAAACGTGGACAGGGTTCACATCTCCATGTGAACCACGTCACAAAATCTATTTTTTATGCGGTTTTAAGGTCGGGAACTGTCGAAATTGAGGTAATCGTATTATCCTGAACCAGGCGATGCTGGTGTAATTCTTGCTGGATATCAGGATTATCCATGAGGTTCTGTATCGTGATTTCACTGAGGAAACCAAGGATCCGTTCACTCAAATCCCACCACATTTCATTGTAGATACTGACATCGTAACCCGATGAAGGGGGGCGTTTAAGGTGTGATTCATGTACGGCCATTAGAATCATATCCATACTGATATTGGTCATGGGTTGGGCCAATTTATAGCCACCACCGGGACCTCGCACGCCAACCACTAGCTCCTGGTCACGTAAACTCGCCAGCAATTGTTCAAGGTAAGAAGATGAGATGCCCTGCTGCTCGGTTAATTCTGCCAATGTCACCGGGCGGCCACCTTGACGAAGAGCAAGCTGAATCATGGTTTGAATGGCATAACGCGCCTTGGAAGAGATCTTCATAACAGACTCCGGGTGTCCCCGACTACGATAATTCCAGATTACGTTTCCCGATTACAATGGTCAAGTATTAATCCTTAAGCATTTGTATTTGAGCCGATTCGCAATCTCATGCATCCCGGCGTATTATCTATCTAACCTTAAAAATCACTATTAAAAACAATAACTCGTAGATCCTCATGCACAATAGCCGTGATCTTGAACTTATCCTTAACTCCCATATCCCTATCGTGGTTATTGAGTCGCACGAGGAACGCCGTGTTCTTGATATCCTGACAAGACTGGTTCTAAAGCTTGCCAAACCCGTCTTCCACTGGACCATTACCGAGGGCATTGAACGCATCGACATCAACCTCGACTCTCCGGCTATACACACAGAGCCGACAGAGGCCCTTCGCCATATCAAGTCAGGTAAAAAAGATGCCTTGTATGTCCTGGCGGACTTCCACCCTTACCTTGATGAACCAGTACATGTTCGTTTACTTAAGGATATCGCCCTGGATCATGCGAGCACAGGCTCACAAATTGTACTCATCAGTCATGAACTGGAATTACCGCCCGAATTACAAAAGTACAGCGCACACTTCGAGCTTTCGATGCCAGGTAAAGAAGAACTCGAGAAACTCATCCGCGATACGGCTAATGAATGGGCCAAACAAAACAAGGGTAAAAAGGTTCATACGAACAGAAAAACCCTTGATGCCATGATCCAGAACCTGTCAGGCCTGACAGTACGTGACGCACGACGACTCATACGAAACGCTATCTTTCATGATGGCGCCCTGAGCCAGGACGATTTACCCAATGTCATGCAAGCCAAGTATGACCTGCTGAATAATGAAGGTGTGCTGGCATTTGAATACGAAACCGCAAGCTTCGCCGAGGTAGGTGGCCTAAGTAAACTCAGTGAATGGCTCATGCATCGACACGATGTATTTCATGGCAAGATTGAAAACAAGGGACTTGATACCCCGAAAGGCACCCTGCTTCTGGGAGTACAAGGGTGTGGTAAAAGTCTCGCCGCCAAGGCGGTTGCAGGTGTCTGGAATGTCCCGCTGTTACGACTCGACTTTGGTTCACTGTACAACAAGTTCCACGGTGAAAGTGAGCGTAACCTGCGCGAGTCACTCAAAACCGCCGAGGTCATGGCGCCCTGTGTCCTGTGGATGGATGAAATCGAAAAAGGCATCGCCGTAGGCGACAATGATGGTGGTACTTCACGGCGCATGCTGGGTACCTTGTTAACATGGATGGCAGAAAAAAAATCGGCCGTGTTCATTGTTGCCACCGCCAATGATATTGAACGCCTGCCACCTGAACTGGTTCGCAAGGGGCGTTTTGATGAAATATTTTTTGTCGACCTGCCCAAACCCGATGCCCGCAGAGATATTTTCCAAATTCATCTGGAAAAACGTGAGCTGGTTGCCAAGGAATTCGATCTCGACCTGCTTGTTGCCGCCAGTGATGGTTTTTCTGGTGCCGAGATCGAACAAGCCATCGTTTCTGCACTCTATTCAGCCCATGCACTGGATGAAACCCTGCAGACACGCCACTTGCTCCATGAGATCAAGACTACACGTCCGCTATCAGTGGTCATGGCCGAACAAATTGATGGCTTACGCCGGTGGGCCAATGAACGTACCGTGCCTGCTGACTAGTCCCGTGCGTTCTGACTGTTACCGGTAACAAGACCCGTTAGAAGAATTGCCAAACTGGCCAGCACGAAACCGGGTAACAACTCATATACGGTAAATATTCCATGGTCATAGTGTTTCCATACCGCCACGGTAATGGCGCCCGTTAACATGCCGACAATGGCTTGCCGCCTGCTCATGTTTTCCTTAAACAGTGAAAACAGGATAACCGGCCCAAACGCAGCACCAAAACCGGCCCAGGCATAGGCCACCATATTCAGAACACTGCTATCAGGGTCACGCGCAATCACCGCAGCGACAACGGCGAT